>Ga0206131_10000108_pt1 | contig 108035 bp, 104 predicted proteins | sample Helgoland_Spring_FD_148636 | JGI IMG/M metagenome (GOLD analysis project Ga0206131, IMG submission 148636) | Pelagic subsurface seawater microbial communities from Kabeltonne, Helgoland, North Sea - Helgoland_Spring_Bloom_20160517_1 | ecosystem: Environmental > Aquatic > Marine > Epipelagic ... | reverse complement strand
ATAGCGGTTTAATCGCTAAAACGAAAGTAAGTAAATATAAAAAAGGTCTGTGTTTAACCGAAAAGTTAGTGCATTTTAATCCGCTACTATTCTTATACTAACCGTTAGGCAATATATAGGTACGATATATAAACATCCTTTACAGAGTTATAGAAACATAGTTTACACTTTTTAACTTGCAATTTGAACCAAAAATCAGATTGCGATGCCTTGGAAAGAAACAACTACTATGAAACAAAAAATTGAATTTATCTGTGAATGGAGAACTGGAAACTACACTATCACAGAGCTATGTCGAAACTTTAAAATTTCTAGACCAACAGCCTATAAAATCATGGCTCGATTTGAAAATGAAGGCTTTGAAGGACTCAAAGAACTATCGCGAAAACCCAGAGGATTACATCCTAATGCAACCGATGAAAATGTAGTAAATGGTATAATATCATTAAAGGAAAAACACAAGTTATGGGGAGCTAAAAAAATCCACAAACTGTTGTATAACGATTTTTCAGATGACTTAATACCAACTTATTTGACTGTTCATAATATTCTTAAAAAACATGGATTTGTCAAGCCTCAAAAACGCTTAAGAAGAGTTAAACCCATCCACCCTATTTTCGACCCTAAAGAGACCAATGAAGTATGGAGCGCAGACTACAAAGGAAAGTTCTTAATGGGTAATAAAATCTACTGCCATCCTCTTACAATTGCTGACTCTAAAAGTCGGTTTGTGTTTACTGCAAAAGGTCATTACAAAGAAAACCTTGCCTCTGCTATGACTGAGTTTAAAAGGGTTTTTAGAAAATATGGCATCCCTAAACAAATCCATACAGACAATGGAAGCCCCTTTGGATCTGTTGCTGCAATACAACGTTTTACCAGGCTATCATATTGGTTCATTGAGCTTGGTATTATGCCGGTATTTTCCGACCCAGCATACCCAGAACAAAATGGAAGACACGAACGAATGCACAGGGATTTAAAGGCTGCTTGCGCTAAACCTTCTGCATTCAATTTAAAGGCCCAACAAAGGCGTTTAAATCAATTTGTAAAGGAGTATAATAATATTAGACCACACGAAGCTCTAGACATGAAAACACCCGCTTCTGTTCATAATTTTTCAACCCGTCCTTTCCCCGAAAGAATACCAAACTTTGATTACGAATCTGAAATGAAAGTTCTTAAAGTAACTAAGAATGGTTCTGTCAGATGGGGATCATATAATTGGGTCTATTTATCTGCATCATTACAAGGAAAATATATTGGTGCTTTGGAAATCGGAAACGGAATCTGGAGGGTATTTTATAGAAATGTATTTTTGGGTTACTTTAATGAAAATGAATTAAGAAAGAAAGAACAATCGGTGAGGTTAGAAACTAATTTAGTGTAAACACTAATATATAACTTGTGTAAACGATGTATCTTAACGAACATATATTGGAATGAATAAAACATGAATTTATTTTATAAGCTATATCAAATTTTTCTATCTGAATACGCCAAAAAGCGGATTGAAAAAGTAATACTTTATGTTGCGCTAACAGGGTTTTTTATTCACTTAATTTTAATTTACCTATCAAAATTAGGCCTGATTAATTTTCTTTCAGAATCAGAATTATTTAAAAATCCTATATCTGCAATTTACACCCCGTTCTCTTTTATACTTATCTATGAAGTTTACTTATTAATATATTACTTACCAAAGTCATTTACGAGTTACATAACCAAACAGTATGAAATTATAACACTTATTATTATTCGAAAATTATTTAAGGATTTATCTGGTCTTGAACTGTCATCAGATTGGTTTAATATAAAAGGAGATTTACAATTCACCTATGATATTTTGGCATCAATCATTCTTTTCTATTTGATTTATCAGTTTGTAAAACAAGGAGCTCGGAAATTGCAGATACCAGATGTAAATCAACTAAAAATTGAAAGATTCATCCGTAGAAAGAAGATAATTGCGATTGTTTTAGTTCCGATATTTTTTACAATGGCTTTAATTACACTTTTTAGTTGGACTTCTGATATCTCATTTACTTCAAATAACTTACCCAGTTTTGAAAAAATTAATAATCTATTCTTTGATGAATTTTTTACCGTTCTAATATTAGTGGATGTCGTTCTTTTGTTAATTTCCTTCTTTTACACAGATAAATTCCACAAAATAATTAGAAATTCTGGATTTATAGTTTCAACGATTTTAATCCGTATGTCATTCGGAGTAAGCGGCTTAATTAGTACAATTTTAATTGTAGTAGCTGTCCTGTTTGGATTGGCAATAATAATAATCCATAATAAATATGAAAAAAATACTTATCTTAATTCTGGCGACAACAGGCTTATTTAGCTTAGGGTACTCTCAAAAATTTATTAGCCAAACCATACAGAATGATGGCTTAACAAGAGGATATAACATTTATGTTCCCGCAAGTTATGATGGAACTACAAATTTTCCTTTGCTATTTAATTTACATGGAGGAGGTGGTACAAATTCCGCTTGGCAAGCATCTTCTGACATGCGACCTATTGCCGACACTTCTGATTTTATTCTAGTTTATCCCCAAGCACGTCCTGACCCAAGTGACGGAAACTCTTTTAACTGGATTCCTAAAGTCCCAGGTACTTTTGATGATGTGCCCTTTTTTAGTTCATTGATAGATACGATTGCTAGTAATTATCAAATAGACCAGAACAGAATATATGCTTGCGGGTATTCCTTAGGAGGAGATATGACCTTTGAACTTGGATGTAAGCTCAATAACAGAATTGCAGCTATAGCTCCGGTAGCCAGAACCATGCAATCCAATCCAAATAGTTTTTGCTCTCCGGTGCATCCCACTGGAGTTCTTACAATACTTGGTACGAATGACTTGGTTTCTCCATACAATGGAATCGTATTTGGGGGTATAGAATATTATATTTCCGCAGCAGCAACACATAGATATTGGGCAACGCATAACAATTGTGACACAACTGCTACCATGAGTACTGTAAGTCCAAGTGTTGAGCGATATACTTGGTCCACTTCATTAGGTTGTGCCTATGTAGAGGAATTAAAAGTGATAGGCGGAGGACACGATTGGCCTGGGAGTTTTGGGAATATGACGATTGATGCTAATGAAGAGATTTGGAATTTTGTTTCACAATATGATATAAATGGATTGATTGGATGTGAGACAAATTCATTAATGGAACATAGTAGCGCGCAAGAAAATTTAAGGATTTATCCCAATCCTGTTAATTCACAGCTAACGATAGAAATGGAGATAGCAGAGGAAAAAGAATATAGAATTTACTCAATTATTGGAGAATTGGTGTCAAGAGGAAGACTTAATTCAAATATTAATACAATTGATTTATCATCATTACCTCAGAACGTTTATGTTTTGAATATTGATAACCATTCGATAAAGCTGATAAAAACAGAATAAAAGTGCATAACACGCGTTATATGCAAGCAATAAAAACAGTATGAATAGAATACAATATATAGAAAACGAGATTTCCGAGTTAAGAAAGCAATTGCAAAATCATAAACTTTATAAAAACCTAAAGAATGTAGATGACATTAAAGTTTTTATGGAGAATCACGTATTTGCCGTTTGGGACTTTATGTCGCTTTTGAAATCTCTTCAAATAAAACTCACAAATGTTCAAACTCCTTGGATACCATCTAAAAACGCAACACTTTCTAGATTCATAAATGAAATAGTTCACGGTGAAGAAAGTGATATTAATGAATTAGGAGAACCTAAAAGTCATTTTGAAATGTATTTGGATGCAATGAAACAAGTAAAAGCAAATACGTCTGAGATTAATAAATTTATAAATCTTCTTGAATCTGACAATACCGTTGAATATTCATTGAACGAAATTAATATTGACAAGAGAGTTGCTGATTTTGTTACATTTTCATTTTCAATAATTGAGACGAATAAGGCACATCAGGTTGCTTCTGCATTTACATATGGACGAGAAGATGTAATTCCTGATATGTTTATTGAAATACTTAAAAATGCTGATTCTGAAAACAAGTCATATAACAAGTTGACATATTATCTTGAAAGGCATATTGAATTAGATGGAGATGAGCACGGACCGTTATCTCTAAAAATGATTTCAGAACTTTGTGGCAATGACTATCAAAAATGGAGTGAAACTTTAGCAGTTGCAAAACAATCATTACTGAAAAGGATTTCGCTATGGGACGCTATTAGTGAATTGATACAAAAAGAAAAAGCAGCATATAACACTATATATAGCAAATAGGGCGTTCGGTGGTTTATGAAAGTTTAGTGTTATTTACCAACGCCCCCAAATCGTTGATTTGGCTTTTAAAAATGAATAAATTAAAAACAAAATACAACGTTTTGGCTCAGTGCAAACTTGAAAGTTTATCGCTTTCTAGTGCCCTACTTGCCATATACTAAACGTTACCTTGCATTTGTAAAATCTATAAGTTTAACGATATTTGAAAAAACATTTTAAGGTGGCTACAGTAGATAACATAAGGAATTCTCTAATTAGCAAACTGTTAACAGTTAGAGACCAAGATATTTTAAAAGCATTAGACAAACTAATTTCCGCTTCAACAAAAGATTCAAAGGTTGAATTGAGTAAAGAGCAATTTACTATGATTGAAATGGGAATTTCTGACTTTGAAAAAGGAAATGTTATTTCACAATCTGAGCTATTTGAACAGGAAAGAGAATGGCTGAGAAAAAAATAATTTGGACTAATTTAGCTGCGAAACAACTCCGCCACGTAACTTCTTTTTGGACTGAGCATAACAAATCAAATACATATTCACTAAAACTAATTAACAAGGTTGGATATAACTTAAATGGAGTTTTAAAGAATCCAAAACGATGCCCAGAAACTACTTTTTTGGGAGTTAGGTTTTCATAACTCGGCCACTTCAGTATTTTCTACAAAATTGACTCAGCTGGAATTGTAATTCTTTCATTTTGGGACAACCGTCAAAACCCAAATAAATTAGTTGAATTATTGAAAAAAAACGAAAGTTAACAATGGCTAAAAAAACAAAAAGACGTTACGTAAATTCGCTTGCCTCGGACTTTTAACTTCGTGTCTTGTCCTGCCTTGCTCGGCTGAAGCTACACGAAGGCTAAGCAGTCAAAAACGCACGCCGAAACCCCTACGGTTTTTAATCTTAAACGTTAAAGAACATTTTAAAAAAGAAGATTAACATAAGAATAAAGCAATAATCATAATTTTAGGTATTCTATTAATTGGATGTCAAAACAAGGTAAAAGAAAAACTATTAATTAAATTAGGTGGCGAAAAACAATATGTGGAAATGACAGGTGCGTCTAACGATTTGCCTGGTTTAGCAAGTTGTCAACTGTTTTATTTTCTACTTCATCTCTAACCAAATCTAAAACTCCCAAAAGAATAAGCATCTGACCTCTCATTTCATGGTAAGTTCTATAAGAATTCTGGCTAATTTCACTATTACCTTGAGTTAACATTTCTAAGGCATTTTCGAGCTCAATATTTTTTTTACTTAGCTCATCTATTGCGCTAGAAAAGATTCCTCTTTGAGCCTCAATTTACTCATCGTAAAAGGCTGATAATTCTTGTTTTTATTTTTTTCCAAATCCACAGTCTAACAAAGCAATTACTGAAATTGTTTGTTTTAATTTGGATACTCAATTTTAATTACTTTCTAGCACAAATCCTTAAATATGAATCAGACAGTAGATTTTTACTTTTCTAATAACCCAAAATGGCAAAATGAAATTAACCTTCTGCGAACAATAGTTCTAAATTGTAACTTAAATGAAGAATTGAAATGGCGTGTTCCATGTTACACTCATCAAGGTAAAAACATATTAATCGTAAGTGCTTTTAAAAACTATTGCTCCATAAATTTCTTCAAAGGCTCTTTGTTAAGCGATTATGAAAATATTCTCGAAAAAGCTGGTGATAATTCCTTTGAAGGAAGATTAATTAAATTTACACATGTAGCTGAAATTGAAAAACTTAAAGCTACAATTAAAGCCTATATTTTTGAAGCAATCGAAATTGAGAAGGCAGGTATAAAGTTTGACAGTAAAGCCAAATCACAGATTGAATTTCCAATTGAACTTCAAAATAAATTTGAAGAAAACCAAAAATTAAGAGAGGCTTTCATTAGTTTAACTCACGGAAGACAAAGAGGTTACCTCCTCCACTTTTCTCAGGCCAAACAACCAAAAACACTTATTACAAGAATCGAAAAATACATTCCAAGAATCTTATTAGGCAAAGGGATAAATGACTGCGTTTGTGGTTTATCGAAAAAAATGCCAGGTTGCGATGGCTCTCATAAGGTTTTAGATAAAAAGCCCATTTTTTAAAATTCAATTTTCAAAATGGAAGAAAAACTTTATCAAAAAACACCCTTGTTTAAATCGCATAAACTGCACTTAGAAAAAGGCCTAAATGTGTTTTATAAAATGGAATGCTTTCAGCCAACAAACTCTTTTAAAATTAGAGGAATGGATGCTTTTTGCAGATTTCATGTTAAGCAAGGTCACAAAAATTTTATTTCATCTTCTGGCGGAAATGCAGGCTATTCAATGGCTTATGCCGGAATGAAATTAAATGCAAAAGTCAAAGTAGTTGTACCTAAAACTACCTCTCAATTCATGAAACAAAAAATTGAAACTTTAAATGCCGAAGTTTTGATTTTTGGAGATGCTTGGGACGATGCTCATCAGCATGCATTGCAATTATCCAAAACAGAAAATGCTATTTACGTTCCTCCTTTTGATGATGAATTGCTTTGGCAAGGCCACTCCACAATTATTGATGAATGTTTTGACCAAATGCCACAACCCGATAAACTAATTGTTTCTGTTGGAGGAGGCGGTTTGCTTTGCGGAATTTTAATGGGTTTAAAAAAACATGGTTGGAACAAAACACAAATCATAACCACAGAAACCAAAGGAGCCGCATCTTTTTACGAAAGCTATAAAGCCAACAAAATAATCGAACTTAAAGAAATTAAAACAGTAGCTACAACTCTAGGCGCAAAAAAAATAACTCCTATGGCACTTAAGTTAGCCAAAGAATTTAACATTTCTTCTTTTGTTATGGACGATGAAATAGCCATTGAAGCCACAACCTTATTTGCCAAAGAGTATAATACTTTGGTAGAGCCTGCATGCGGTGCAGCTTTATCTGCTGTTTATTTCGATTATGAACTTATAACACCAAACGATACTATTTTGGTTATTGCTTGTGGTGGCGCTAACCAAAACTTTTTCAACTAATTTCAGGTAGTTAACAATTGTTCTTTTTATTAGTAACCAATTCGAATTAACTCCTTTTTTCTATACTTAGGAGCCAAGTATCTTTTTAGTAATTTGCAAGTTTTTTAATTAAATCGTTTTTATGAATTTTCTCACTAAAAAAGCTACCTTATTTGTAGCAATTATTTTTAGCATTTATGCCTTTAATGCTTGCTCCCCAAAAAAAGAATCCGAATCAGAAACAGAAAATAAACCTATGACAGAAAATATTTTAATGAAAGAATGGACAGGCCCTTATGGCGGGGTTCCAGCATTTGACCTAATGAAGGTTGAAGACATTAAAGAAGCCATGACAAAATCAATTGACATAAAACTTTCTGAAATTGATGAAATAGCAAACAACCAAGAGCCTGCTACATTTGAAAATACCATCGAAGCAATGGAGCGTTCAGGAAAAGAGCTAGAAAGAGTCTTTACATATTACGGCATATTTAGCGGAAATCTATCTAGCCCTGAGTTTAGAGAAATTCAAGGAGAAATTGTGCCTTTATTGTCTGAGTATCGCTCAAAAATCACCCAAAACAAAAACCTTTTTCTTAGAATAAAAACTGTTTACGAAAACTCCAAAACAACTCCTTTAGATACAGACCAACAAAGAGTGGTAGAGTTAATCTATAAAAATTTCGAAATGGATGGTGCAGAGCTCGACGAGGCCAAAAAAGAGCGCTATGCTGCAATCAACAAAGAGTTGTCTAATTTATATAACAAGTTTTCGAACAATGTTTTACACGATGAAGAAGGCTACATCACCTATTTATCTGAAGATCAATTAGGTGGTTTGCCTGAAGGATTTGTAAAATCTGCTGCAAAAATTGCTACTGACAATGGCCAAGAAGGTAAATATGCCATTACCAATACAAGATCTTCAATGGATCCTTTTTTAACCTACTCTACCGAAAGAGAATTACGTAAACAAGTTTGGACAAACTATTACTCACGAGGCGATAACAACGATGAATTTGATAACAAGGAGTTAATAGCCAAAATTTTACAATTAAGAAAAGAAAGAGTTGAATTGATGGGTTATGCAAATTTTGCCGATTGGCGTTTGCAAGATAGAATGGCCAAAACGCCAGAAAATGCCATGAAATTAATGGAAGCTGTTTGGCCTGCTGCTATTGCTAGAGTTGCCGAAGAAGTTGAAGATATGCAACAAGTAGCACAGCAAAATGGAGATAACATCACCATTGAACCATGGGATTACAGATTTTATGCTGAAAAGGTTAGAAAATCTAAATACAACCTAAATTCTGATGAAGTAAAACAATACCTGCAACTCGATAAGTTAACCGAAGCAATGCACTTTGTAGCTGGTGAATTATTCAACTTCAAATTTACCCCAGTGCCGGAAGGTTCCGTGCCAGTTTATCATCCGGATGTTAAAGTTTGGGAAGTGACTGATAAAGACTCTGGAAAAAACATTGGCCTTTGGTATTTAGATCCATATGCCAGGCAAGGAAAACGCTCAGGTGCTTGGGCCAACACGTACAGAGGTCATTCCACTTTCGATGGTCTTAAAAATGTTTTGGCTTCTAACAATTCAAACTTTGTTAAACCGGCTCCTGGCGAGGCCTTATTGGTTTCTTGGGATGATGCAACAACCTTTTTCCATGAATTTGGGCATGCTTTACACTTTTTCTCCTCAAACGTAAAATATCCAACTTTAGATGGTGGAGTTAGAGATTATACCGAGTTTCAATCTCAATTATTGGAGCGTTGGTTATCTACCGATGAAGTAATTCAAAACTTTTTAGTCCATCAAAAAACAGGAGAACCTATGCCCGCTGAATTAGTTCAAAAAATTAAAAAAGCATCAACTTTTAACCAAGGGTTTTCTACCACAGAGTATTTAGCCTCCGCCATTATGGATATGAAATTTCATTTGGCTGACCCAACAAATATCGATATCGCCAAATTTGAACGTGAAACTCTGGCATCTTTAAACATGCCTAAAGAATTACCTATGAGACACAGAACCCCTCATTTTGGACATGTATTTTCTGGCGAAGGTTACGCAACGGCTTACTATGGTTATATGTGGGCTGATGTTTTAACAAGCGATGCAGCCGAAGCTTTTGCCCAAGCTCCCGGTGGTTTTTACGACAAGGAATTGGCCGCCAAATTGGTAAAATACCTTTTTGCTCCACGAAATGCAATTGATCCAGCTGAGGCTTACCGATTATTTAGAGGTAGAGATGCAAAAATTGATGCGTTGATGAGAGACCGAGGTTTTCCCATCCCAAAAAAATAACCTTCAAACCAAAGTCCTTATAAGCCTATAAGTGAATTTTATAATTTTGAACAAAACAAAAATTGATAAGTAGCTCCGAACTAACAAATCCTTTAAACTAAAATGGCATTAAAAAAAAGAGAGGATAAAATTCACGGAAGAGATGGGAAAATTTTTCAATTTCAAGATTATTTAGGTGAGTTTGTATATGGGGGAATTGATGGAAGTGTAACAACTTTTGCTGTTGTGGCAGGTGCTGCAGGAGCAGGTCTTGAAAGTTCAATTGTAATTATTTTAGGTTTTGCCAACCTTATTGCTGATGGTTTCTCAATGAGCGTTGGAAGCTACCTTTCTACAAAAAGTGAAATTCAGAATTACGAAAAACATAAAAAAATAGAATATTGGGAAGTAGATCATCTTCCTGAAAAAGAGCGAGAAGAAATTCGAGAAATATATGCAGCCAAAGGGTTTGAAGGTGAATTGCTAGAAAAAGTAGTTGAAACCATTACAGCCAACAAAGACCGTTGGGTTGACGTAATGATGAAAGAAGAGTTGGAAATGAGCGAAGAAAACCGTTCTCCCATAAAAATGGCAGCAACAACCTTTGCCTCCTTTGTGGTTTTAGGGTTTATTCCCCTATTTATTTACATCTTAGATTACTTTGTACCCCTTGTAAACCTTAACCTTTTTCTTGTTTCTTCTGTGTTAACAACCTTTGTTTTTATTGGTATTGGGTTTTTAAAGTCTTATGTAACCCAAACCAACCACATTAGAGGTATATTTGAAACCCTTCTTTTAGGCGGAATTGCTGCAGTTTTGGCCTATTTTGTAGGAGATGTATTAGAACAATTATTTGTATAAAATGAAAAAATTAGTAGGATTATTTTTAATTTCTTATTTATTAGTTGGTTGTGGAGAAACCACCAAAAAAACCACACCCGAAACCAATGTTAAACCCAAATATGAAGCTGCAGTTAGCACAGTTAGCAAAGAAGCTACTCAAGTTGGTGTTGATATTTTAAACCAAGGTGGAAACGCCTTTGATGCCGCAATTGCAGTGCATTTTGCATTGGCTGTAACTTACCCTGAGGCTGGTAATTTAGGAGGAGGGGGTTTTACCGTTTACCATGATGAGTTTAAAGAATCTGGTTGCATAGATTATCGTGAAAAAGCTCCTTTAAAAGCAACAGAAAATATGTTTCTTGATGAAAAAGGAAATGTGATAAAAGGTTTAAGCCTTTATGGTGCATTAGCAGGTGGAGTTCCCGGAAGTGTTGATGGAATGTGGGAAATACATCAATCTAAAGGAAGTATGCCTTGGAAAGATTTGTTACAACCTGCCATTAAACTAGCCAAAAACGGTTTTGCAATTTCATCGCTTGAAGCGGAAAAATTAAATAATTACCAAACAGATTTTGTAAAGTATAATTCTGATACAATTCCTTTTGTTAGAAACTGGAAAGAAGGAGATACTTTAATTCAAAAAGCTCTCGGTAGAACTATAGAACTAATTGCAGATAGTGGAGCAAGTGTTTTTTACACAGGTTTAGTAGGTAAATTGTTCGCAACCAACGTACAAGAAAATGGAGGAATCATTACCCGCGACGATTTAATAAAATACTCAGCCGCATTTAGAGAACCGGTAAAAGGAAACTATAGAACTTATGAAATCTTGTCAATGCCTCCTTCATCCTCAGGTGGTATTGCCTTAATTCAATTGCTAAACGGAGCCGAAAAATTTCCAATTAGAGGTTGGGGACACAACTCACCAAAAACATTACACATCTATACTGAGTTAATGCGAAGAGTTTATGCTGATAGAACAACTTTCTTAGGCGATCCTGAATTTTATCCTGTACCAACCGAAAAATTAGTAGATAAAAATTACCTTGACGAAAGATTTATTGAAATATCAGACGATAAAAAAACCAATTCAAGTGAAGTAAAATCTGGCAAAGCTGATAGAATTGAAAGTTATGAAACTACCCATTACTCTATTTTAGACAATAAGGGAAACGTAGTTTCAACCACAACCACTTTAAATGGAAATTACGGAAGCAAAGTTTGGTTGCCCGCAGTTGGTTTCTTTTTAAATAACGAAATGGACGATTTTTCGGCAAAAGCTGGAGTGCCAAATCAATTTGGTTTAATTGGTGGAAAGGCAAATTCTATTGAACCAGAAAAAAGAATGTTATCGAGCATGACTCCAACCATTGTTTTAAAAGAAGGCGAGCCCAAAATGATCGTAGGAACTCCAGGTGGTTCAACCATAATTACGTCGGTTTTTCAAACCATTTTAAATGTTTTAGAATTTGATATGGATTTACAGGCTGCTGTAGATGCTCCAAAAATGCATCACCAATGGCAACCAGATTTAATTATTCTAGAGAAAAATAAGTTTGATGAAAATACCATTTCTGAGCTTAAAGAAAAAGGTCATGTTATTGAATTTACTGATAGATTGGGCATTATGAATTGCATTTACATTGATGAAAATAAAAAATCTCAAGCTGTTGGAGATATTACAAGATATACAGGTTTTGGCTCAGTAATAAAAAATGAATAGAGCCGAAATTTTAGAATCCTTACGAAAATATATTTTACCCGAAAGAGCCCAAAGAATACACCAAGCTGCTATTGAGCGCACAAGGCTAATAAAGGTAGTTATTGAAGATATTTACCAAGATAACAACGCAGGTGCAGTGTTTAGAACCTGCGATTGCTTTGGTATTCAAGAAGCTACAGTAATCGAAAATAGGTATTTAACAAAGGTTGCTCAAAGCATTTCAAAAGGCTCTGAAAAGTGGTTAAACACCAATAAATTCGACCAACAAAACACCAACAATACCGTAGCGTGTATTAACGATTTAAAATCTAATGGTTATTTGGTTGTTGCTACAACCCCTCACAATCCGGATGTTTTATTGCCTGATTTTGAAGTAACCCAAAAAACCGCCATCATTTTTGGTACCGAAGGCAAAGGTTTAACCCAAGATGCTTTAGACTTAGCTGACATTAAATTAAAAGTTCCAATTTATGGCTTTACTGAGAGTTTTAACATTTCTGTTTCAGCCGCTTTGGTTTTACAAGATTTAACTACTAAACTTCGCAAAAGCAAAGTAAATTGGCAATTGCCCGAAAACGAAAGAATTGAACTTGAAATAGATTGGATTGTAAAATCAATGGGAAGAACAGGTGTTAGCCTACTCAACCAATTTTCAAAATCTGCCTAACTTTTAATTTCTTCGGTTAGAATAGCTTCTGCTTTTCCCAAACTTTGGTTTAGGTCTGTTATTTCTGCCTTGACTTGAAGTTGATTTGGTCTCCTCTGATTTTTGATATTTGGTATGTTCATCATCTGCAAAAAGATGAGTTCTATTCACTTCAATATCTTGCTGAATCAACTTCAAAATATCTTTCCATAAAGGTTTTTCTTCTACATCGCAAAAAGATATTGATTTTCCACTCGCACTAGCCCGCCCTGTTCTGCCAATTCGATGAACATAAGTTTCTGGCACATTGGGCAAATCAAAATTCACAACTAATCCTAAGTCATCAACATCAATTCCCCTTGCAGCAATATCAGTTGCAATTAAAATTTTTGTTTTGCCATCTTTAAAATTACTTAAAGCTCGCTGCCTTGCATTTTGAGATTTGTTACCATGAATTGCCTCTGCCACAATATGTTGCTTGTCTAAAATTTTTACAATTTTATCAGCGCCATGTTTGGTTCTAGAAAAAACCAAAGTGCTATCATCAGGATTTTCTTTCAACAATTCTACCAATAGCTTTGGTTTGTTTGCTTTGTTAACATAATAAAGTAACTGGTCTACTTTTTCTGCAGTGGTTTGCTTAGGTGCTACCGAAACTTTCTTTGGATTTCCCAAAATTTCGTTGGCTAAAGCCAAAATTGTTGGGCTCATTGTTGCCGAAAAAAACAACGATTGTCTTTTATGTGGTAATAATTTAATCAGTTTTTTAATATCGTGAATAAAACCCATGTCTAACATTTGGTCAGCTTCATCCAAAACAAAGTATTCAATATGCTTTAAGGTAATAAATCCTTGGTTAATTAAATCGAGTAATCTTCCGGGTGTGGCAATTAAAATATCCACACCTTGATTTAAGGCAGCAGTTTGGTTGCCTTGTTTTACACCACCAAATATTACTGTATTTTTTAAATGAGTAAATTTTCCGTAAGCAGAAAAGCTATCTTTTATTTGAATTGATAATTCTCTTGTAGGAGTTACAACTAAGGCTTTTATTTTTCTTTTTCCTTGGTTTTTGTCTGCTACTTCATGCAGCATTTGAATAATAGGAATTGCAAAAGCAGCTGTTTTTCCTGTGCCTGTTTGCGCGGTTCCTAATAAATCTTCACCATTTAATAGTATTGGTATAGCTTGTTGTTGTATGGGTGTTGGAGTCGTATATCCTTGTGAGTCAACGGCTTTTAATAAAGGTTCTGCAAGGGGTAATTGGTTAAATTTCATATATTGCATTAGCGCGCAAAAGTAACTGTAATCAAACTTCAAATAACCTTAGCAGAGTTTTAGTCAAGATAACTTAGTTTTACATCCACCAATTTTTATTTACCCACTATTATAATTATGAAAAAGCTAATTATTTTACTGTTTTTATTTATGACGTACTTTTCTGAAGCCCAAGAAATTTTGACATACCAAAACCCAACAGAAGAAATTTTAAAACTTGCTGATGTTTCACTTGCTCCCGGCGTTATATTAAATGAAGCCCAAACTCAAATGTTGCTGCTTTTTAGAGATCAATACAAAAGCATCGAAGAATTATCGCAAGAAGAAATGCGTTTGGCTGGTCTTAGAATTGACCCAAAAACAAATATTGGAAGCAGAACTTATTATTACAATAACATTCAAATTAAAAATATTTCAAATTCTAAAAATGAACCAATGCAAGTTGATGGACTTCCCTCAAATCCGAAATTGGCAAATTTTTCTTGGTCGCCAAAGCAAACTAAAATGGCTTGCACCAACACTACCAAAAACGGTGTGGAAGTTTGGGTTGTTGATCTTAAAGAAGCTAAAGCCTCAAGACTTGCGTCAGAAAATGTAAATGCCAATATGGGCGATGTAATCAATTGGTTAAACGAAGAATCAATGTTGGTTAAAATAATTCCTAGTGATAAAAAATCTTTAATCAATAGAAAAAATGATGTTCCAACTGGCCCTACAATTTCTACCAACGATGGAAAAAAAGCACAAAACAGAACATACCAAGATTTGATAAAAAACCCAACCGACAAGCACAATTTTGAGCAATTGGCCATCTCAGAAATTCATAAAATTTCAACCGATGGTACAGATGAAATTTGGATGACAACCAACATGTATAACAGCCTAACCTTATCACCAGATGGAAAATATGTTTTGGTAAATACCATCAAAAAACCATTTTCATATTTAGTTCCTTACAACAGGTTTCCTGCAACTACTGCAGTATATACAAATAATGGAGAATTTGTAGAAACTATTGTAGAAGTGCCATTAATTGAAGATTTACCACAAGGTTTTATGGCCGAAAGAAAAGGAAGACGAGATATAACTTGGAGAAACGACAAACCATCTACTTTAATTTATGCAGAAGTACTTGATGAAGGTGATCCTGAAAAAGAGGCTGACTTTAGAGATGAAGTTTTTCAACTTGAAGCACCTTTTAAAGGTGATGGAAAAAGCTTATTAAAAACAAAAAATAGATTTAGTTACATACTTTGGGGTAACGATAATGTTGCCATAGCTTACGATTATTGGTGGAATACGCGAAATTTGAAAACCTATGTTTTTAACCCAAGCAATCCATCTCAATCTCCAAAAATTATTGCCGATAGAAATTACCAAGACCGTTATAGCGACCCCGGGAATTTTGAAACCAAAAGAAATGAATTTGGAAAAAGTGTGCTTGCACTGGAAAATGATAATGCCTTTTTGTTGGGAGACGGCTTTTCTGAAAAAGGTCAATTTCCATTTTTAGATAAAATAAATCTCAAAACCAATAAAACTCAAAGAGTTTACCAATCTAAATTCACAGACAAAATTGAGGATTTAAGAGGGTTCGATTTAAAAAAGAACAGGTTATTGGTAAGAATAGAATCTAAAAATGAATATCCAAATTACTTTTTTCGCAATTTAAAATCGCAAGAACTAACCAAGCTTACTGCTTTCGAAAACCCTTTTGCTGCCATTGAAGATGTACACAAAGAGGTTATTTCCTATAAACGGGAAGATGGTATTGATTTATCTGCAACCCTTTATTTACCTGTAGGCTACACCAAAGAAACTGCTAAAAACCTACCTATGATTATTTGGGCTTACCCTCAAGAGTTTAAAGACAAAAGCAGTGCAGGACAAAACACCAAAAACCCAAATGAATTTACTTATTTGTTTTGGGGTTCGCCATTGTATTGGCTGGCCAAAGGTTATGTGGTTTTAGATGATGCCGCTTTTCCAATAATTGGAGAAGGCGAAGCTGAACCTAACGACTCATTTAGAAAACAATTGGTAGACAATGCCAAAGCAGCTATTGATGCTGTTGACAATTTAGGCTACATTAACCGAAATAAAGTTGCGGTTGGAGGCCATAGTTACGGCGCTTTTATGGTAGCCAATTTACTTACTCATTCAGATTTGTTTGCTGCGGGGATTGCTAGAAGTGGGGCCTACAACAGAACCTTAACTCCATTTGGTTTTCAGAGTGAAGAAAGAAATTATTGGGAAGCCCCTGAAGTTTATTACACCATGTCTCCTTTTATGCATGCCGATAAAATGAAAAGCCCATTGTTATTAATTCACGGCGAAGCTGACAACAACTCAGGAACTTACCCAATGCAAAGCGAAAGATATTTTAATGCCTTAAAAGGATTAGGAGCTACAGTAAGACTTGTAATGCTGCCCAAAGAAAGCCACGGATATGCTGCGAAAGAAAGCATAATGCATATGCTTTACGAGCAAGACCAATGGCTAGAGAAATATTTAAAAAACTAAACCAAAACCAAACCACAAAATGGAAATATCAAAAATTTTTGAAAACAACAGAGCTTGGGTAGATGAAAAACTCAAAACCAACAAAAAATATTTTGAAGATTTATCAAAAGGTCAAAACCCAGAGATACTTTACATAGGCTGTGCTGATAGTAGGGTAACTGCCGAAGATTTAATGGGTGTTAGTCCGGGCGAAGCATTCATTCATAGAAATATTGCCAACATGGTTCCAAATACCGATTTAAGTGCCATGTCTGTAATAAACTACGCAGTAACTCATTTAAAGGTAAACCATGTAGTTGTTTGTGGCCATTATTATTGTGGCGGTGTAAAGGCAGCCATGCAATCAGCCGATTTAGGTATTTTAAACCCTTGGTTAAGAAACATCCGTGATGTTTACAGAATACATAGACATGAATTGGATGCAATAACCGACGAAGGAAAAAAATACAATAGACTAGTTGAGTTAAATGTACAAGAGCAATGCGTTAATGTTATCAAAACATCTGATGTACAAAGGGCTTATCGCGAAAGAAAATTACAAGTGCACGGCTGGGTTTTTGATGTTCACAGCGGGTTATTGATTGATTTAGAAATCAATTTCAATAACATTCTCCAAAATATCATGGAAATTTATCGGTTAGATTAAACTTTGATAAACCTTTTTAAATAAAGCATTGAAAAATATTATTCTTCTATTTATTGCTGCAGGGTATTCAGCCAAAAGTCAAATCATTGTAAATGGTGTTAACTTAGAAATAATAAAACCTCATTATATTAGTATAAGCCTAATAGCAGGTAAAATGTTAGATAATAAAGTTGAAGCAATTATTAATTATGGGCAACCCATAAATAATTTTAGAGATGAAGTTTTAGAAAAACCTGATGGCAGTGCGATGGAATTTAATAGTGAAATTGATATGTTAAATTATTTGGCAAATAATAAATATGCATTTGAACATACTTATTTCCGTTCAAATACTGATGGTAACCGAACAATTTTTCTCTTAAAATTATCGCAATAAAGTTTGGTTTATAAAGTTTATTAAGCATGAAATTAAGTTCAATATTTTTCACTTTTTTTATTGGTTTAGTCGATATTTCTTGTCAAAAAGATGATTGTGATAAACCTGATTTGTGCTCTTTAGCCCCAGAACCTGGACCCTGCGAAGCAATTATTACAAAATATTATTTCGATAAAGAGGCAAAAAAATGCAAAGAATTTACTTGGGGAGGTTGTGATGGGGTGGTTCCTTTCGAAACTTTAGAAGCCTTTTGGGAGTGCGAATGCAGTAAAAGATTGGAATAAAATCAATTAGAAGAAAAAAATAAAATTTCACATAATTAGGTTGGTAATTACCTTTTTTTAATTTTATCGCTGAAATTGTAAAGCCGAAATGGACAAAAAAAGAATCGCGAAAGATTACGACGCATTACCCGATGAAATCATTAATCAAGTAAAACTTGCTTACCCCGAAGGATTTTCAGATAATTTGGTTAGTTATGTAAACAAAGACGGAAAAAAAGTTTCTGCCTTACCATTTGAAACTGATGAGATTTATTACCTCATTAGAATGACAATTCAGGAGGCTGAGCAAATCATTGAAGACGATGACGACTATGATGATGATGGAAACTTAAGAGACGACTTTGGAGATGACGAAGGTGCATCAACAGAAGTGCCAGAAGACGAAGATTAATTTGGGTTAATTTTCAACCTAATTTCATACCAACTGTTTATTTACTAAATTAGTTGGTATGAAAAATTATATTGCCCTTTCACTTTTATTTATTTCATTTTCAGTATTCTCACAAAGTCAAATCAAAGTAACTAACCTTACGGCAGATGAGATTTTAAAAGGAAATTATAATCCAACAGATTACAATTTAGCAAACACAAATTTTACTCCCGAAGAACTTCCTGTTCTAATTCAAAATTCAATTTCTCCGGACTCTCTAAAAGCATATATTACCAAATTAAGCCAATTTGGAACAAGAAACTCAGGAAGTGATACAACCTCAGCAACGCAAGGAATTGGAGCCGCCCGTAAATACATACTCCAAAAATTTCAGCAATTTCAAACCCAAAGTAACAACCGACTTCAACCAGGATATTTACGATTTACCAATGTAATTTGTAACCAATGGACGCATAAAAATGTAATTGCTGTTTTGCCAGGAACCGATGTTTCAAATCATGAAGTTATTTTAATTGAAGGGCACATGGACTCAAGGTGCGATGTTAGCTGCGATATTAATTGCAAAGCCGAAGGAGTTGAAGACAATGCTACAGGCACTGCCCTAGTTATGGAATTAGCAAGAGTGATGAGTAAATACCAATTTAATCACACAATTTTATTTATGGCAACAACGGCCGAAGAGCAAGGTTTGCTTGGCGCAGATGCCATGAGCGATTACATTCAAAAAGAAAATATCCCGCTAAAAGCAGTTTTTAACAATGATGTAATTGGCGGAATTATATGCGGGGAAACTAGCTCGCCTCCCTCCTGCCCTGGTTTAAATGATGTGGATAGTTTAAATACTAGAATTTTTTCATTTGGAGGATTTAATGCATCAAGCAAAAGCTTAGCGAGGTATTCAAAGTTGCAGTACAAAGAATCTATTCCAAACAATGGAATAAAATTAAGTCTCCACATTATGACTAATGAAGATAGAATTGGCCGAGGTGGAGACCATATTCCCTTTAGGCAAAAAGGTTATCCTGCCATTAGGTTTTCCTCAGCCAATGAACATGGCGATGCTTCAAATGGTCCAAATTACACCGACCGCCAACATACAGAAGATGATATTTTAGGAGTTGATACAGATGGTGATAATGTTGTGGATAGCTTTTTTGTTGATTTCAATTACCTCAAAAGAAATTCGGTAATTAATGCAACTGCAGCTGCAAATTGTGCCAATTCTCCCAAAACACCAAGTTTTAAAATAGATTCTTTAGACCAAGATTTAATGCGAGTTACCATTACCTCGCCTGAAGATTTCCCTACCTACAGAATTGGCTTAAGAACTACCAACAACGATTGGGATTCTGTTTATACCTCAACATCAAAAAATATTGAAATTGCCATAAATGATAGCAATGCTTATTATGTGAGCGTTGCCAATGTTAATGAATACGGCATAGAAAGCTTATTTTCTGAGGAACAACTTTTGGTTTTGACCAAAGTTTCAGAAAAAAGTAGCATTAAAAGTGGAATTGAGATTTGGCAGAATAAGCCGAACCCATTTGATGAATCTACTATTATTCCTGTTTTTGCATCAGAAGATAATGAAGGTAAAAAAGCACTTCTTCAAATTACCGATTTAAATGGAAATTTAGTTTTTGCAGAAGAACAAACCTTAAAAGCAGGTTTAAACGAATGGCCCTATCATCATGGTTTTGGAGCCTTAGGCACTTTTGTTTACAGTGTTTATGTCAACAATCAATTGGTTGGTGCTAAAAAAATGACATTCGCTTATTAATTACCCAAACCAACTCAATAAAATTCCTGAAGCCATTGCAGCATTTAAGCTTTCGCCACTGCCCTTTTGAGGAATTGAAATTTTATACTTTAATAATTTCAGAGCTTCATCAGATAGGCCATTTGCCTCAGAACCAATTACCAAAGCAATAGGTTTATTCTTAGGAATAGTTTGGTAATCAGCTCCATTCATATCTGCACCAAAAGCCATAATTTGATTCTCGGAGCATTTAGAAATAAAATCTTTTAAATGAACTTCGCTAATCTTCACCCTAAAAACAGAACCCATAGTTGCTTGTACAACTTTTGGATTGTAAACATCTACAGTATTTTCAGAGCAAAAAATTTGATCAATTCCAAACCAATCTGCAGTTCGCATAATGGTGCCCAAATTTCCAGGATCTCCTAAATTTTCTAAATAGATATTGGGTTTGTTTGTGTTAAGTTTAAAGTTATTAGCTTTTAAATAAGGTATTTCAACCACTGCAAGAACACCAGGTGGAGTTTTAAATCCGCTAATTTTCTTTAAATCGGTAACAGTAATTTCAACTTTTTGTGAAAAAGAAAACGATTTTAAAATATCGGGCAAACCAAATATTTCTAAAACCTTAAAACCACTGTTTAAAGCCTCGAAAACCATTTTTTGGCCTTCAACAACAAATTGATTGTGAATGCCTCGGTATTTTTTTTGTTTTAACGATGCAATACGTTTAATTTGGGCCTTGCTAATCATGAACACAAATAAAAGGCATTTACCAACAAAACTGTACGTTTACCTTGGCTTGTTTTGCCTTATTTTTTGTTTAGTTAGTTGCAATTCAACCAAAGAGCTGTCAAAAAATCAATACCTTCTAAAAAGCAACCATGTTATTCTTCAAGATAAATCTGAAGTTCCGAAAGAAGACCTTGAAGACATCATTAAGCAAAAACCAAACAGAAAGTTTTTAGGTTTTCTGCCTATTTATTTATACTTAAACAATCTTGGAAAACGAGGCCGCGACAGCAGCAAAATAAGATTATGGCTTAGAAATATTAGTGAAGAACCCGTGGTTTTAGATTCTTTGTTACTTGAAAAATCGCGTAGCCAAATGCAGCTTTTTTTACGTAAAAAAGGATATTACGATGCTTCTGTTGCAGATTCGGTTTGGTTTCATCCCAAAAAAAACAAAGTAAAAGTGTATTATCTGGTTGATGAAAAACAACCTTACACCATCAATAAAATTCGGTTTTCTATTGATGATAATGAGTTAATGGAACCCATAAAAATAGCAACTCAAAATACCTTAATTAGACCCGGAGCCAATGCTGATGAGTATATGTTAGGAGAAGAAAGAGATAGAATGACAAAAGCAATGCGAAATCAAGGCTATTATACATTTTCTGCAGAGTACGTTTTTTTTCAAATCGACACTTCAATTCAAGGCAATAAAGTTGATGTTAAACTTCAAATAAAAAATCCAACCAAAGTTTACCCTGATGGAAAAGGCGGAGAAACCATCATCAAATCTTTGCATAAAAAATACAACATCAACAAAGTATTTATCTCTACCCAAAGTAATTCGGGCGCAGACCTATTGTTTGAAAAAGACACCATTATCGATAGTGAATATTACATTATTTACAGCCAGAAATTAGATTACCGCCCCGAAGTGTTATTAAAAAACACTTTTGTAAAACCATTTGAAATGTATCGGCTACAAAACACTGAATACACTTACAAGAGAATGGCTGGGCTAAGAACATTTAAGTTTATTAAAATTAGATATGAAGAAAATTTTGATACAGAAAACACCCTTGATTGCTTTATCAATTTAACTGCTGCACCCAAAAGGAGTTTTAGTTTAGAAACAGAAGGAACGCATAGAGGAGGTAATTTAGGTGTAGCTGCATCTTTAACCACAAGAAACAAAAACACTTTTAAAGGGGCCGAAATTTTTGAGTTTAAGCTAAAAGGCGGACTCGAAGCACAAACCTTGTCTGAAGAAGACAAACAAAATCTTGCTGCCCAAACCGAAACAGATTTAGGGGTTGCTAGCTTTTTGTTTAATACCATAGAATATGGGGCTGAGGTAAGCCTTTTTATTCCTGAGTTACTAAGACCAAGAAACAAAGACATTATTCCATTTTATACAGAGCCAAAAACAAATATTAACCTAGCCTATAACTTTCAAAAAAGGCCATTTTACGATAGAAGCATTTTTAACATTGCCCTTAAATATTCTTGGAAAGTTGGAGATTACCACAATTTTGCCTTCCACCCTATTGACTTGAGCTACATTGATATTACCAAAGACCCGGTTTTTGAAAAAAGATTGGCAGAAATAAACAACACACTTTTAACCTCATCTTATTCAGATAACCTAATTCCCGCTACTAGAGTTTCTTACATTTTCTCAAACCAAGATGTAGAAATAGATAAGAATTTTAGCTTCTTCAGGATAAACCTTGAAGCGGCAGGCAATAGTCTAAACGCCCTGAAGAATCCACTAAATTTAAAGTATAACGAAGATGGTTATTATGAAGCCTTTAATGTAAGATTTGCCCAGTATGTTAAAACAGATGCTGATTTTAGATTGTACAATCTAATAGACCAAAACTCAAAATTGGTTTACAGAATATTTGGTGGGATTGGAATTCCTATTTCAAACATTGCTTCAATGCCTTTTGAAAAAAGCTTTTTTGCCGGCGGATCAAATGACCAACGAGCTTGGACAGCAAGAACTCTTGGTCCGGGTTCAGTTAGCGACTCTGTGAGCTTTAAAGCGATTGATCAAATTGGTGATGTTGCACTTGGTGGAAATGTTGAGTACCGATTTAAAGTTGTAAAAATGATTGAGGGCGCTGCTTTTATTGATGCCGGAAATATTTGGCTACAAAAAGAAGACACCAAAAGACCAGGCGGAGACTTTAAACTTGATAGATTTTACAAAGAAATTGCCATGGGAGCCGGACTTGGAGCCCGTTTAAATTTTGGTTTTTTTATCATTAGACTAGATGCTAGTTTACCCATAAGAGACCCTGCTTTGCCTGAAGGAGAGCGTTGGATATTTGAAGCCAAAGACAAATACAACGATTATTATGGCGAGTTTTTAAAAGAAAACGATATTGCTCAATACAACTCTTTTATTGAGCGAGGTGGTTATAGAAGATACCGAGTAAGATTCAACTTAGGAATCGGTTATCCTTTTTAGATTTAAGTTCTATTTTGATTCTTTTTATAAAATTATCTAAATTTACTTATTCTATTTAATCTTTAATGTTTTTTATTAAAATTTAATAATAATATTAATTGATATGAAATAAAATAATATTTATCGCCATCAATAAACAACAAAATCACATAAAAAGCCTCAATTAACACCAATGTAATTATCACCTCAAAATACAATTATTTTAACCTGTTGTTTCGTAGAATATTTGTGTCATCAATTTAAAACACAAAAAAAATGAAAACAACATCAAAAATTTTAGTAGTTGCTATTTTAGCATTAGGAGTTCAATTAACTAGTTGTAAAAAGTATGAGGATGGTCCAGCAATCTCCTTAAAATCAAAAAACAAAAGACTAGTTGGCGATTGGGAACTTGAAAAACTTGTGGGAACTTCATCTTACGAAGATTTCTTAAATTATTCTTACTCTGATTTCTTAGGTGGAACAATCAATTTTTCATCAAGTGAAAAAAACAATATGGAAATTTCATTTGAAAATGGAAAGTTGAGCTACAACTATATTATGGAATACTCTGATATATCTCCATATGATACTATTAATGAAACTGATTCAGATATTTATACAGAAAACTACTTCGAAAATTTAACAATCTCTGAAAACTCAAATTACAGTTGGAGCTCAGGAGGAGATAGCTCAAGCTTTACACAAAATGATGTTTGGAGCTGGTTAGATGGAACCTCAAATAAAGAACTAATCATGTTTAATGACATGGTAACTTTTAGAATTTTAAAGCTTACCAAAGATGAGCTAGTTTTTGAATCGGCAAATGCTTACGAAAACACCTACGATTTCAGCAATCAAAAAGGTTCTATTAAGGAAGAAACATACATGAAATACACCTTTAAAAAGAAATGAGCCACGGGGTTTAGTTAAGGTTGGTGTTTTAATTAAACCCCTAGCCTCTATTCAAAAGAGGCGGCTCTTCTCTAATCTTTATTAATCTATTTAAACTATTACTATGAAAACGCTAAATCAAACAAACATTTTAAAGGCTTTAATAACAACCCTTTTAATTTTAGGATTGGCCTTATTAGGAAAAGCACAAAAACAAAAGCTTACCATTTTAAACATTGATGTAAGCAATGTAGAATTAGATCCAATTCAAGCAGGAAATCTTGTAAGGTTAGAAATGGAAAAGATAGATACCTTCGAAATAACCGACAGGTATGATGTTAACTACCTCATTAAGAAAAAGAACATAAACATAGAAGATTGTTATGGTAAAATTTGCCAAGTGGAAGTTGGTAAAGAGCTTGGTAGCGACTTGATGTTGAGCGGAACAATAGAGAAAATTTCAAAAACTATTGTTATTTCTTTTAGATTGATTGACGTAGAAAAAGAAAAAATAATTAGATCTCATGTTGCCGAATACCTAGTAATTCCTGAAGAGTTACAAACCATGGTGCAGGTTTCAATAAGAAGATTATTAGATGTTAATGTTTCTAATGCCGTAGAAGCAAAACTTACCAAAGAAGGTGCTTATGAAAGCGCCATAAACAATCCGAATATTGATAAGCTTAACCTATCGGGTCCAAGAAGTGGCTTAACCTTGTTAACAGGGACTACAGCCAATAGAATTTCTGCATCTACCCAAAGTGGAGGATACAATGCATCGCCTTTGTTATATATGTTTGGATACCAATTTGAAATACAATATTTAAATGAAGGAAGGTACCAAGCGCTGTTCGAGTTTGTTCCTTCAATTACAGGATTTACAGGCAATGTATTTAGACCAAGCATCAATATTTTAAACGGATTTAGAGATAATCAAACAGGTTGGGAGTTTGCTTTCGGGCCTACCTTTGGACTTTCGAAATATGACCAGTATGCTAAAATAGATGGAAGCTGGATTGAAAAAAGTGAAATTCCAATTGAACAAAGAGATGAACTTGAATTTACTGAAAGACTCTCAAAAAATGGAAAATCTAAAATAACTACCAATTTAGTATTAGCTTTCGGAAAAACCTTTACTTCAGGCAAAGTAAATCTGCCTGTAAATGTCTTCCTTATTCCATCAAAATCTAGTCCTACTATAGGAATAACAGTTGGCTTTAATGGTAAACGAAGAATAGGAGAATAATCTATTATTATATACAAAAACCCCATCATAAACCGATGAAAACATTAATCATTATTAGCCTTTTGTTTTTGACATTAAATGGCTTTGCCCAAGGCAACAAAATCATCATCGATGATCAATCAAGCATCATAAACGAGAACATAAAAAGTCGATTAATACAAGTATTATCTGCCGAGAACATTTCTGTAGAGGAGTTTCTTGATTATGAAAACAGATGCGAGTTCACCTTTTTCTATCTCGAAAAGGAAAATTCAGAATTAAAACTAACTGGAAAAAACTGCGAAAAAGAAATCATTGGAGAAGCTAGTTTTTCTGAAGATTTAAAATTGGCAGATGAATCAAGCATAGGCAGTGTAATTGCGAAAGAAATAATTGCAATTGCCGGCACCGGCTCTTCAGTTTCGGGAAAAAAAACCAAAAGTGCTTCTGTTTTTAAAAATCACCATGATACAAGGTATTTTTTCGCACCATCTGCATTTAACCTTAAAAAGGGAGAGCTTTACTACAACACTTCTTATTTTTTAGTACACGATTTACAATACGGGGTTACCGACAACTTCTCGATTGGAATGGGTACAACTATTATTGGGTTGCCTGCTTATGTTACCCCTAAATTGAGTATTCCTATTAACGATAAAGTATCTTTAATGGTTGGCGATTTATTTATTTTCGGAACTTACGGAGTTAATTTCGCGGCCAATATTGGTTATGGTGGTGTTACTCTTGGTTCTAGATCAAAAAACATAACCCTTGCGGGCGGAGCAATTGTTTCCACAGAAGCAGGGCCTGCACCTGTATTTAATTTATCTTCTACTCTACCCTTTTCGAACTACTTTTCGTTTGTAACCGAAAACTATATTTCAACAGACCTTTTTGGTGGTTTTTCAGGAATAAGAATTATTACCAAAACAAAAGATGTACAAAGCTTTCAACTTGGTTTTACTTATTTTGGTAGCGTCTTCAACAATACTATTGTTTTGCCAGGACTTGCATACACTGTTAAATTTGGAAGGGTTTATTAAAAATTAAGCCCTTTCTTATTTTTTATAGTTTAGATTTTTCAAATCATGAAAAGAAGAAAATTCCTAAAATACAGCCTTTTAACTTCAGCAAGCATAGCCACAATGGATTTAATCTCACTCGCCAATTCGCTAATAAACGCTCCAGATGCTGATAAATTAATGCCCGCATTATTTGTAGGTCATGGAGCTCCAACTTATGTTCTGGGAGAAAACAAATACAACTTAGCCTGGAAAAAAATTGGTGAATCTATTCCAAAACCCAAAGCCATTGTGTGTATTTCGGCGCATTGGTTAACACAAGGTAAAACTGCTCTAACCGCCATGCCCAACCCGAAAACCATTCACGATTTCGGTGGATTCCCAGATGAAATGTACCAATTTCAATACCCTGCACCTGGTAAACCTGATTTAGCAAAAGAAATATCAAATACCATAATTAACCCATCGGTTGAATTAGACCACCAATGGGGATTTGATCATGGAACTTGGACAGTTTTATACCACATGTTCCCAAACCATGATATTCCAGTTTTGCAATTAAGTATTGATTATAGCAAAGGAGCTCAATACCATTTCGACTTGGCCAAAAAACTTATGTTTTTAAGAAAAAAAGGAGTTTTTGTAATTTCAAGCGGAAACATTGTACACAACTTAAGGCAAATTATTTTTAAAGAATCAGCTCAATACGACTGGGCTTTAGAATTTGACGAAACCTCAAAAAACTTAATTGAAAAAGGTGATTTTAAAAGCCTGATTAATTATCAAAATTTGGGAAAGTCAGCAAACTTGAGCATCCCAACTCCTGACCACTATTTTCCATTAATGTATGCTTTAGGTTTAAAAACCGAAAAAGACCAAATTACTTTTCCTGTTGATGGAGTTACCTATGGTTCAACCTCTATGAGATCTGTATTAATTGCATAGTTTTTATTTATTGCTGTGAGTTTTTTTTCTCTCATCAATCGTATTTTTTACTCTTATGTTTTTTAATAAAAAAATAGATTGAAAATAAAAATTAATAATAAGCTAAAAACCAAAACAAGCATAAGTATTTCAAAGCTTATTAAGCTAAAACTAGGCGATACTTTTAGGGTTGTTATTTACCACAACCAAAGGCATTTGGTACAAGCTTTAAAGGCTGTAAGCAATTAAATTAATTGATAATTTATTTCTTACATTGGTGCCAAATTCTGCATTATGGCGCAATACAATTTACCCAACCCAAAAAACGAAAACACATTAGTTTACATCAATGGAGAACTTTTACCACGAGCTGAAGCCAAAATTTCGGTTCTAGATAGCTTGGTGCAAGGTGGCGATGGGGTTTGGGAAGGTTTACGAATTTACAAAGGCAAAGTATTTCAGTTAGAAGAGCATTGTGAGCGTATGATTCAATCTGCCAAAGCGCTTCACTTTGCTGATATACCAACCAAAAAGTTCATCAAAGAAGCGGTTTTTAAAACCCTAAAGGCTAATAGCATGATAGATGGAGTTCATGTTAGATTAACGCTCTCGCGTGGATTAAAATCTACTTCAGGAATGAACCCACAGTTGAACACATTTGGAAGTTGCTTAATTGTTTTGCCAGAATACAAAGACTTGGTTTATGGCTCGGAGGGGATAACGCTAATTACATCAAGTATTAGAAGAAATCCACCACAGTGTTTAGATTCAAAAATTCATCATAATAACCTATTAAACAACATTTTGGCAAAAATTGAAGCAAACGTTTCGCAAGCTGATGATGCTGTAATGTTAGATGTAGATGGTTTTGTTTCAGAAACAAATGCCACCAATATTTTCTTTGTAAAAAATGGGAAATTATTAACTCCATTTGCTACTTCTTGTTTACCAGGCTTAACGCGATTTAAAGTTATGAAAATTGCTCAAAAAGCAGGGATAACAATTGAAGAAAAACAAATTTCAATTGCCGAAATGTACACATCAGATGAATGTTTCACCACGGGCACAATGGGCGCTTTGGCTTGGGTTAAACAAATTGATGGCAGAACAATTGGAAATGGCCAAATGGGAGAAGTTACCCTAAAATTAAACGACTTGTATTTTGAGGCTGTTTCAGCTCAAGCAGAAGAAATTTCATAAGTATTATAAGGTTCAACCATTTAATAAAATTTATTTTTTTGGTGAACTTAATACCCATACTTTAGCGATAACAAACCAATCTCATGAAAACTTTTTTATTAATCGCTATTCAGATTTCTTTTTGTGTACCCCTCTTTGCGCAAGCTAAAACTTTACCCTACTTTACTGGATTTGATTCTCCTACAGAAAAAGAAGGATGGACAGAATACAGAATAGGAGATCTTAGTACTTTTAGTTGGAACATGACAGGAAGTATTTCACATGATTACAATGTAGGAGGAAATGCAACAGATACGGTAATAGACTGGATGGTTTCTCCTCCAATATATTTTCATACCACTGCTTTTGCAAGCATGAAAGTTTCTACTTATGGTTTTAGCTCTCCAACTCCAGATAATTGCGAAGTTTATTTTGGAACCGGAAATCAAGACCCAGGAAAAGGAGATTTTAAACTTGTTGCCAACCTGTCTTATATGGGGCCACAATTTCAGTGGAATGACACAACTTTTGTTATTCCGTTTACAGCTGATAGCGGTTACCTTGCTTTTAAGTATAAAACAATCGGTGGGGCCTGGATGACTTATTCTATTGATTCAATTTCTTTAAACGCAACAGTTGGTCAAACTGAATTAAATTTAAATGAGAAATTAGAGGTTGAAATTTTTCCAAATCCTTTCCAAAACCAAACCTTGGTAAAATTTAATAAACCTCTCCAAAATGCAACAGTAACCCTTATTGATATTTATGGAAAACCTGTTTTTCAGCAAATAAATATTAGCGGAAAATCTTTTTATTTAAAAAGCGAAAATTTATCATCCGGAATTTATTTTTTTAAGGTTTTAGAATCTGAGAAATATAGCGCAACTTCAACTGTTAGGATTTTTTAACATGAAAAAATTATTTCTCATTTTAATTGGGATTCTTCTTCAAACACACTCTTTAAAAGCAGAATACAATGGTTGGTACATAAAATTTAAAATTATCACCCAAAACCAAGAAGAACTAATTGGCAATATTTACGTCGCTCAAGCATACTTCGAAAAAGATTCTATCAACAATTCAAACTATGTAATTGAACGATTTAATACACTTGACCATCAATCAGAAGATACGTTGGTTTATTATAAAAACTTGCTCAAATACAAGTTTCAACCTGAGGAAGATACATCAACCTACACCGAATATGGCCTAATAAATCAGCAGAAAATTCATGTTAAAGACATAAAAAGCATTGAGGTTTTAAATATGATAGATTTTTGGTATTTGTCTGGCATAGCCAGCACGCATACAATTGCTGATACCATTTGGATGAAAAGCAAACCAATTAAAGTATTTAGAACTGGCGGCACCTTATGCGACTGGCAAATATTTGTGCATGAAACATCTGAAAACACAGAGAAAACCATAATAAAAATTGAAGAATTGCAAAGGAGTTTTTCAACTAAAATTGAGGCTTTAGAGGCCGATTTAGAATATTTAGATGGAGAAGAATATTATCAAACAAAAGAAAAAATTGAAAATTTAGAAGAAAAAATTGATTCACAATTTCAAGAATTACTCAGCCCTTTCAAAGGAGAAAAAGTTGTAATTATTAGTTTTTGTTCGTGTTAATCTAGCCTATGAAATTTAAAGAAAACCTAGTTGTTTACGATAGAATTTGCCATTTGGCAAACATTGAAAGAAAAGGTAAAACCATGCCTTACACTTCTTCAAACGGATACATGTTTTCTGCCTTAAATAAAGATGGTGAATTAGGTATTAGGTTTTCAAAAGAAAGGCAACACGAATATTTTGAAAAATTTGAGACTACTTATTTCAAATCCTACGGATCTGTAATGAAAGATTATGTTTTAATTCCTGAAAGTTTACTTCAAAATGAAAGCGTTGTATCCTCTTTACTTCGAGAAAGTTACAATTACGTAAACAGTTTACCTGCAAATAACTCAAAACCAAAAAAGAGCTAGAGGTTAATTAATCGATTTTCTTCACTTAATTTCTCAAAAATTTCAAGGTTAAATGTAAATAGTTGAGATGGCTTTTTGGTTTGCCCTACCCTTTTCTCTGTAAGTTTAACAATGTATTTTTTGGTCAAGACTTTACGTCTGAAGTTTCTGCTGTCTAACTCCAATCCCAACACTGTTTCATACAAATCTTGCAATTCGTTAAGGGTAAACTTTTCTGGTAAAAGTTCAAATATCATTGGGTCGTGAAGTGCCTTTTTCTTTAAATCAGCATAAGCTTCATCTGCAATTTGCTTATGATCAAAAGCCAAATTCGGAATTTCGTTTATGGGGAACCACTTTGGATTAAACTGCTTTCCCTCTAAATCAACCGCATTTACAGGAATTAAAAAAGAATAAGCAACTGTTAATGAGCGTGGGTCTAAATTCTGACTCTTCATCCACAATACATCATGCGGTTTGTTTATTCTATCTGGGTCGCCAAAAATTTTAAATTGCTTTTTAAAAATATTATCTAAACCTGTTAAATCTTTCATCACACGCGATGCAGCTTCGTCGAGCGTTTCGCTTTTAAGCACATGAAAACCTGTAAGCTTATGGTCATTTATGTTTATATCATAAAGTTCTAGGGCCTCCAACTTTCTTTCTATCAATAATAAACTTAATGACTTTTCTTCAGGATTAAACCCAAAAACCACACAGTCTACAGAAATATTTTGAATTAACTCTCCACTCATCTTACCATTCTTAATTGCGACCAAAATTATTCAAAATACAGGCTGAATTTAGCATCAGTGTTAAAAGTTCATTTTCATTTTTCATAAATTTTACGATGAAAAAATTGGTTTTTAAAATCATGACAAAACTCTTGAATTTATAAATCGGTTAAGTTTCAGCCGTAAAGCCTTAGGCTGAAAAACCCTGTATATTAAAGATTTCAGAATGTATTTAAACATTGGTGGGCCGTAAATAAATCCATTTTTTTGCTTATATTTTACCCTTACCAAATAACTTTTGGTTTTAATTAATATAGATTTGAATTAATCGGTCAAAAACAATCAAGCATCAATGAATAAATCACCAAGAATATTAGAGTTTGAAAAACTCGTTAACAACAAATTTGAAATTTACAACAGCTTATTTCTCAATCTACCTTACAACAGGGTAAACAATGTCGGTATTTTAATTCCTCTTTTGTTTCAATTCGGAAGCAAACAGCTTAGTCTTGGCAAAGAACCTGAAGAAATTCTTGACATTTTTTTTGAAAAATACGCTGAACTACACTCAGAAAAAGAGAAAATAAATTTTATGTTCAAAGTGATTCAATATGTTGAGCGTCAAGTGGTTTTGTTTGATAGTGTTGAAGATGCAGCCTTTAATAAAATACGTAAACTCACAAGCGACTTTTACCTAAAAGACTTTTTTCAAGGATTAAGCACTGCCGAGCAAAAAGAGCAATTTGCCGAAAAGCTTTCAACCTTTAGTGCACGCATCGTTTTTACGGCGCATCCAACCCAATTTTACAGTGCTTTTGTTTTAGATATTATTGAACGATTAAGAGGTTTAATCAACAAAAACAAATTTTCAGAAATTGACGAAACCCTTCAGCAACTTGGTTTAACTTCTTTAATAAACTCCAAAAAACCTACTCCGTTAGACGAAGCCCAAAATATTATTTACTACTTACGTAATGTCTATTACCAAGGTGTTGGCGATTTGTACTCATCTATAAAAAATAGCATGGGCAACGCCAATTTTAACAATACCGATTTGGTAAAACTTGGCTTTTGGCCCGGTGGAGATAGAGATGGAAACCCATTTGTAACAGCTGAAATAACAAGCAAAGTAGCTGATGAGTTACGCATGACATTAATGAAGTGTTACTACAACAATGTAAAACAACTAGAGAAAAAACTATCGTTCAAAAAAATAGAATTTATCCTTGGTAATTTAAAAGATGAGCTTTACCAAGCCATGTTCGATAACCAAAAGATTTTCTATTTCGAGAACATTTTAAACCCATTGTTAGATATTCAAGAAATTCTAAAATCTGATTACAACAACCTCTATTCTAAAGATTTACAATCGTTAATTGACAAAGTAAAAATCTTCAAAACACATTTTGCAACTTTAGATATTAGGCAGGATCACTCAATTCATATAAAAACCATTGAAGCTATTTTTATCCAAAATGGAAAAATTAAAGAAAGATTAGATGAACTAACAGAAGAACAACTTTTAGAAATTATTCTAAATGAAAACTTTGAATTAGACCCACATGATTTTGATGACGAATTGGTAAAAGATACCATCTTGAATGTTAAACAGCTAGACACTATTCAACAAAAAAATGGCGAAGAAGGCTGCAACCGCTACATCATAAGCAATTCTGAAAATATATTTTCTGTAATGTTTGTATATGCTTTGTTTAAGTGGAGTGGTTACAAACATCCTTTAAGTTTTGATATTATTCCACTTTTCGAAACTTTAAAGGGATTAAATAATTCAGAAAATTGCATGCAAAAGCTATTTAATATTTCTGAATATAAAGCGCACCTGAAAAACAGAAATAACAAGCAAACCATCATGTTAGGGTTTTCTGATGGAACAAAAGATGGAGGCTATTTAAAAGCCAACTGGTCTATTTTCGAAACCAAAGAATCGCTTTCAAAAGTTTGCGATAAATACAGTATTAAAGCCATATTTTTTGATGGCCGTGGTGGACCTCCTGCAAGAGGCGGTGGAAAAACCCATCAATTTTATGCAGCTCAGAGTCAGCAAATTGCCAACCATGAAATTCAGTTAACAATACAAGGCCAAACTATCACAAGCATGTATGGCACCAAAGAACAGTTTATTCACAACTGCGAACAAATGCTCACCGCAGGTTTATCGCGAGATATAAACAAAAACGCCAATGATATTTCTGAAGAAAAAAGAATTCTTCTTCATCAAATGGCCGATTTAAGTTTTAGCAAATACGATAGCTTAAAACAGCACCCTCAGTTTATAGATTATTTAGAACAAAAAAGTCCGCTTAAATACTACGCAAGCGCGAACATTGGCAGCCGACCCGGAAAAAGAGGCAACAAAGCCAAACTAACTTTATCAGATTTAAGGGCAATTTCATTTGTTGGGGCTTGGAGTCAGTTAAAACAAAATGTGCCAGGTTATTTCGGCATTGGCTCTGCTTTAAATGAGTTGGCAAATCAAGGTAAACTAGAAGATTTAAAAACACTTTTTAAAGAAGTAAAACTATTTAGGGCTCTTATTTTAAATGCTATGATGAGCCTTTGCAAAACCAATTTCGACTTAACCCAATACATGGAAAAGGACAAGGAATTTGGTGATTTTTGGAAAATATTAAATGAGGAATTTGAGCTTTCTAAAAAAATGGTTTTAGAAATTACAGGCTACGAAATTTTAATGGAAGAAGAAGAAGTGTCGAGAGAGTCAATCAATATCAGAGAAAAGATTGTGCTCCCACTCTTACTCATTCAGCAATATGCCTTGCAGAAAAAAAATCACCCATCAGAGTATTTTGAAAACTACGAAAAGTTAATTACTAGATCATTGTACGGAAATATTAACGCAAGCCGAAATTCTGTTTAATTAGAGGAATTAATGAAGTTTGAGCAGCTTTATCAGCAATATGTAAAATTGGTTTACAACCTTGCCCTTCAGTATTGTCAAAATACCCAAGATGCTGAAGAAATAACCCAAGATGTATTTGTAAAGGTTCATGAGAAGCTCTCAACTTTTAAAAACCAAGCCAATGTAAAAACTTGGATTTATCGCATTGCAATAAATACTTCTTTAGATTTTATTAAAGCAAAAAACTCTTTGAAAAGAGGCATTTACAAAACCCAAAACCAAACGGATGAAATTCCAATGGCTCAGCAAAATTTTAATCATCCAGGAGTTGAGTTAGAGCAAAAAGAAGCACTTCAAAAAATATTCTCTGCCATAAATCAGCTTCCCGAAAATCAGAAAACAGTAGTTATTTTACTAAAAATTGAACACAACTCAGTTAAAGAAGTAGCTGAAATTTTAAGGTTATCGCCCAAAGCTGTTGAATCACTTTTTCAAAGGGCCAAAACAAAACTTAGCTTTTTATTAAATCAACAGAATGAAAATGAATAAAAAATCGTCTAAACAAAATATGGAACCCGATTTAAGTATTTTAGGTAATATCAATCAAGTTGATGCTCCGCCATTTATGCTTAGGAATGTTATGCATAAAATAGAGCTTCGAAAACAAAATAAAACCCTTCAATTTTGGGTAAAAATTGCAGCGGCTGCTATTGTAATTATTGCTTTAGCCGACGCAGTTTTAATTACCCAAAATAAGATTTCAAATAACCAAAACCAATGGGTTGAATTAATCCCACAACAAAACAATCACCTTTATGGAGAATAAAACCAAAATTTTTACACTTACTGTAATTGGATTATTGCTATCAAACTTGTTGTTAATAGGTTTTTTGTTTCTAAAACCAAAACCTCATCAACCAAGGGATGAAGGTCCTAAAGGTTTAATTATTGAAAAACTGCAATTTTCCGAAGAGCAAATTGCTCAATACAGCCAATTTATTAAAGAACATAGAAAAAATGTATCGCAAAAAGAGCAAGCTTTAAAAGAAGCTAAATTGAGCTATTACCAAACTTTAAACTCTGGAAATTCAGAATTGGCTTTAGAAAATTTAATGCAGCTACAGGAAGAAATGGAAATAATTCATTTCAATCATTTTAATGATATTAAATCTATTTGCAACCAAAATCAATTACAAAACTTTGAAGATTTGGTTAATGAATTACCCCAAATGTTTGGCCCTCCTAAACATCGTCCAAGACCATGAAGGTTGGATTAATCACATTTTTTTTATTGATTTTCATTCAAGCAAAAACCCAACAAAAAATAGATTTCCAATTTGCCTTTAATGCTAATGCTATCACTCTAAATAAGACTATTCCCTTTTTGGCAGACAGCATTACTTTTTCGAAAATTGCAGTTTACCTTTCATCCCCTGAAATCAATTTTTATCAATTGGTAAATGCTGAAAATGATAAAAGCTTACAACTTGATTTTGAGGAGATTGGCAGTAATACATTTTATTTAGGTGTTGACAGCCTAACCAACTCAAATGGTGCAATGGGTGGCGATTTAGATCCAACCAAAGGCATGTATTGGACTTGGCAAAGTGGTTACATCAATGTGAAAATTGAAGGAAAATATTCCGGTTGCAATACCCGAAACAACAAATTTCAATTCCATTTAGGTGGTTACCAAAACCCTTTCCAAACCATACAAAAAATTGAAATCGAAAACCAAAACACCAAGACTTTAATATTAGATATTGCCCCAATGATAAAACAAGCCGTTGATTCAAATTGGTGTGAAATTATGTCTCCAGGAAATGAGGCTGTTCAGTTATCAAACACTTTAAAATCGGGTTTTAAAACTGAATGATGAAGAAATTAATTTTCATTTTTCTTGTACCCATTGTATTTGGTTTTGCATTTAAAAAACTTGATTTTGAAAAACCATCGCATTTTCCAGAACCGGCTTACAACTTTCAAAACAACGAGCTTACCCAAGCCAAAGTAAATTTAGGAAGAGCCTTGTTTTATGATGAAATTCTATCTGCAGATGGAACAATCTCTTGCGCAAGTTGCCATTCGCCTTACAATGCTTTTGCTCATACCGACCATGATTTAAGTCACGGAATTAAAGACCAAATAGGAACCCGAAATGCTCCTGCCCTTTTTAATTTAGCTTGGCAAAATAGTTTTATGTGGGATGGCGCCATCAATCACCTCGATGTACAAGCCTTAGCGCCAATTAGCCACGAAAAAGAAATGGGAGAAAACATTAGCAATGTTGTTGAAAAACTATCACAATCTAAAATTTATCCTAAACTTTTTGCAGAAGCTTATCCTGATGGAAAAATAACTGGCGAGCATGTTTTAAAAGCACTTTCCTCCTTTCAACTTACACTAATTTCTGCAAATGCCAAATACGATAAGGTAAAACTTGGTTTTGATTCTTTCTCTATTCAAGAACAAAAAGGTTACGAGCTATTTCAACAAAACTGCAATAACTGTCATACAGAGCCACTTTTTTCATCATACCAATTTGCCGATAATGGACTTAAAGTAGATTTAATCTTAAGTGATTTTGGCAGAGTTTCAATTTCTCAAAACCATTTAGACAGCTTCAATTTTAAAATTCCCTCTTTGCGCAACCTAAATTATTCTTATCCATACATGCACGATGGAAGGTTTGAAAATTTAAAAGAGGTTTTAAAACATTACGAAAACCCTGCACGAGCAAATCCTGAATTAACCAATCACTTAGCAAAACCAATCTTATTTACCCAAAACCAAAAAGCCGATTTGCTTTCGTTTTTGCTCACCCTAAACGATTCAGCATTTGTTTTTAACCCATTAAATAAATATCCTAAAGAAATTTTAATGCCCTTCGAAGGAAAATAATAATTGTCTCGTCTAACTAAAAAAAGAACCTTATGAAAAAAATATTTGGATTTATTGCTGCTTTTGCCATCACAAACTTTGGCTTTGCTCAAGGTCCAGCTGTTACAAGTTGGCTTCAAAATACCACCCAAACAGGCAGCTATTACATGCAAGGGAACTCCACAGCAATTGATAATGGTATTCTCGTAAATTGTCAAAAAGTTGAATATTCTGCAGATTTTGTTTATATAACCACCAATGGAATTCCATCTTATCCTACTGGTCCATTTTTAGATGGAAACCCCTCACAGGCACAAAGTCAAAGCGCTATTTTTAAAATTCCATTAAACCCAACTGAGAATACAGGAAGTAAATCTGAAACTGTTGGAGGAAACTGCGGAATCTTCATTAATGGAGTTGCTCTTTTCGATTACAGAGATGGCGTAGCTTGGAATACCTCTACAAATTCACTTTGCGGTGGACCAGGTTTTCCTCCTTGTCCAGGTGGACCAATGGCAACTCAAGCTTGGAACAGAGATGCAGTAATTGCTGAACGTGAAGGATTTGATTGCTCTAAAGGCCATCCTGCACAGGGAAATTATCATCATCATCAAAACCCATCAGCATTTAAGTTAGACCAAAACACGGTTTCAACCATATGTAATTTATATGATGCAGATGGTTTATACACAATCGATTCTACATCTCACTCGCCTTTAATTGGCTTTGCCTACGATGGTTTTCCAATTTATGGAGCTTATGGATTTAAAAATGCTGATGGCACAGGAGGAATCACTAGAATTAAATCAGGTTATAAACTAAGAAATATTACTGTAAGAACCCACCATGCCGATGGAACAGATGTAGATGATGGTCCTGCTGTTGATGCAAACTACTACTTAGGTTATTTTAGAGAAGATTATGAGTTTGTATCAAATTCAAGTGAAGAATATCTTGATGAGCATAACGGAAGATTTTGCGTTACATCTGAATATCCAAATGGAACATACGCCTATTTTGCAACTGTGGATGAAAATTGGAATTCAGCATATCCTTATGCAGTTGGACCAACATTTTATGGAGTTTTTGCCGATAGAAAAGTTAGTTCTGTAAATGAAACTACAACTACTTACAACCAAGCTGTTGGTAATGATAATTTTAACTTAATTGAATCAAACATTACTGTTTTTCCAAACCCTGCTAGCAACCTTATAGCCATTCAAATTGGTGGAGTTGTAGCAGAAAACTTAAAAGTTGAATTATTTGATATGGCAGGAAAAAAGGTGAAATCAACCTTTATCAACAAAGGACAAACCATTGCCTATTTTGATGTTCAAACCCTCTATGCGGGCCAATACTTTTTGAAATTCATAGGTTCGAAAGATGTTATTGTAAAAAATATTGTAATTACCAATTAGTTTAAACATCAACTCTTAAAAAAGCCATTGTAAAACCTTGCAATGGCTTTTTTTTATTAGTAAAGGTAAATTATACCCTAACCTTATTTTAGCTTATATTTGAGGTTAAATCTGTATTTTTATTTTAAACTTTCACTTCTATTTTATGCCAAAATTTACCAACCTTAAAGCAACATATATTGCTATCTTTTTACTTGCTATTATCCAAATTTCAATAGCCCAAGTTGTTCCCGTTGGCAGTGGAAGTTACACACTAACTTTTCCAGGAACCGATGTTGCAGGTAGAAATAATTACCCATCAGGAACCCCATTTGTAACTGGAAATGCTGTTGGAAAACCAATACCAACAAACGATTGGTGGTCGGCCAAAATAAAAAACCCACACTGCGATAACCTTTTCAATTATCCATTTACACAAAAAACTGTAAACGAAGGCTTGGTGGTTTCATACATTCCTTGGGGAGTAATTGATAATATTTTGCCTGTTATTGTAGGAGTTTCTGGTCTAAATGCTTCAAGCGCCAATGTTTCAGATTATTCAGATTGGACAGTATCCATCAATTGGAGCAATAGCAATCATAGTTTTACCTCAACTTCAGGCATAGGAATGCCATTTTTATACTTTACAAAAAATCCTACAGATATTGCACAAATTACTGTAAACGAAGGCACGGCAACCATCAACAACGAAAAACTAATTATTGAAAATGCAAGAAACGGAGCCGACTTTGCCATTTATGCTCCTATGGGAAGTACTTGGATTAAAAATGGAAAATTTAATGAATAATTTACCTGGAACTTGGATGCCTGCAAAAAACGAAAAAGGTGAAAAAGTTGCCCAAGAATTAGTGTTTTTTTATGGAATAGAAGGTTGCTAAATTTTACTCTTTTTATTTTTGCTCGCTTTTGCAAAAGGATTAAAATCTAAACAAAGCTTTACCCAATTTTCTAAATCTGTTTCCAAATCAGTGCCATCAGGGTTAATGTAAATGTATCCCTTCATTTCCCTTCCTGTAAAGTTCATTTTTGTGGCTCCCTTTTGGTTAGAGCTTCACTATAAATTGCGGGATTAATTCTTGCCATTACTTGGTCTTTCATTACTCCGCAACACATTTTTTCGTTTACCATAAAACAAACGCCACCAAACATTTTCTTTTCATAAAAATTTGCTTTTTGGTCTGTTAAAATTCGGTTTATTCTTTCTGCTAAATAGGTATCGTAAGCCATATTATTTAGTCTATTAGCAAGATTTCATTTCCGAATTCAGCTACATTAAACCCATTTTGCAAAACTTGCTTAAACTGCTCACTATCTTTGTTTAGCAATGGATTTGTATGGTTAAAGTGAATAAAGTAAATCTTCTTTTTTTGGACCTCTTCTAAATTTTGAAATAGCTTCATGCTCTCTACCACAAATGGGTGCGGAATCTCATTCATGTTTCGGTTTGGTAATTCATCTCCATCAAAAAAAGTGGCGTCTAAAAAAGCATAATCAACTTGTTTAAGTTCTTTGATAATCTCTTTTTCCCATTTTTCCCATTTCTCCCATTTGTCGATATCTGGAATAAACAACACCGATTTTTCTGAAGTAATAATTTTAAACCCAATGGTTTCTGTGTATTCATCTCGGTGAGGAACCAAAAAAGGAATTACAGAAACATCGTAACTTAAAACTATTTGTTTTTCGGCAAAAACCTCTTCCAACACAATGTTTTTGTTTTTCACCAGCTGACTCCAAGGGCCATTTTTGGTGAGATAATCCTTCATTCGAGGCATAACATAAGTTGATACATCTTTTGCCCCCATGGCTTCTTTACCTAAATACATTAAGCCTGTGTAATGCCCTATATGGCCATGACTCACAAAAATTCCATCTGGAGTTTCGGCAGTTTCAAAACTGCAAGAGTTTTTAAGCATTTTTATTTGGGCAGGAAAATCTGGCGTAGCTTCAAATAGCCATTTCTGTTTTGAAGTCTCATCTATTAAACCAAGCGAAACCACTTTCCGAGTTTCATCTGGGTTATCAAACAAGTTTTTGCAGCATTCTTTTTTGCACCCAGCTTGCGGTGAACCCGCATCTTGGTTTGTCCCCAAAACCACCAACTTAACTTGCGATTGGGCAACAAATCCTGTTAAAAGAAAAAATAATGTGATTTGAAAAAATTTCATCACCGAAAGGTAACAAAGAAATATTTTAGTTTTTCGCTATCAAAACCTTTTGCCAATAATTGGTCATCAAAACCACAAAACCAACTACGGTAACCGAACTTAAAGGCATTAACAAAGCAGCAAACAAAGGCGAAAGCAATCCTTGAACAGCAAAAAACAATCCTACCAAATTGTACATAATAGAAAGTACCAAACTGAACTTTACCACCTTCATGCTTTGCTTCGAAAAATCAATCATAGCATTCAGTTTTTCAAAAGCTTTTGAATCCATAATTACATCGCAAGCTGGCGAAAATGTGTAAACATCATCAGAGATACTTATACCAACATTAGCAGCTTGTAAGGCGCCTGCATCGTTCAGCCCATCGCCAATCATGAGGGTTTTGTAGCCTGCTAAATTTAATTGGTTGATGTAGTTCAGTTTTTGCTCTGGTGTTTGGTTAAACCTTAAGTTTTTAGCTTGAGGAAAAAGCTTTTCTAAATATCCCTTCTCTCCTTCTCCATCGCCGGTAAGCAAATGAATTTGAATTGTTTTCTTTAACTGATTCAGTAAATTCTTTAATCCTTTTCTGTATTCTTTTTTGATTTCGAAATAGCCTTTTGGCGAATTATTAATCGAAATAAAAACCTTTGACTTATTCAAATCTGCATCTTCTTTACCCGAATTGGTAAACGAAGCTGAGCCTACCAAAATATGGTTATGGTTTACCATTCCGGCAATGCCTTTTCCTGCAACCTCCACAAAATCGAAAACCTGTAAAGCGGGTTCATCAATAAATTGATAGATAGCCATACTCAAAGGATGCGTTGAGTTTTTTACCACTGACCTGATGTATGATTTCTCTTCTCTTGTTAAAGCCTTGCCTACAAAATTTACCCTACTCTGCTGACTTTGGGTTATGGTGCCTGTTTTATCAAACACAATTGCATTTGTGCTTGCCAACTTCTCAACTGTATTGGTGCTTTTTACAAAAACGCCAAACTTGCCTAAAACCCGCATGCTGTTGCCCAAAGCAAATGGTAAACTCAAAGCTAAAGCACAAGGACAAGCAACAATAAGTACTGCAGTTACACTTGTAAATATTAAGGCAGGATTAATAAAGTACCAATACAAGCCCGTAAAAAGTGCAACAAGTAAAATTCCAGCGGTAAAATATTGGCTAAATCTGTCTAATAAATTCTTAAACCCTTGGTCTTTTTGTTTGGCAAAAATTTCTTGGTTCCATAATTCAGTAAGGTAACTTTTAGAAACCTTTTGTTTGGCTTTAACCAAAATGCCTTCGCCAATTTGCCTTCCACCTGCATAAAGTTTTTCACCTAATTGCTTGTGAATTGGGTTACTTTCTCCTGTTACAAAACTGTAATCAATATTGGCAATTCCATCAACCAATTCCCCATCAACAGGAATTAATTCATTGTTTCTAATAAACAACTCATCATCGGGTTGAATATGTTCAGCCAAAATAACCTCCTCAACCCCGTTTTTTATTCTGTTTAGCGCCAACGGGAAATAAGAGGTGTAATATCTATCAAACGAAAGTGCTTTGTAGGTTTTACCCTGATACCATTTCCCTATGAGTAAGAAAAAAACCAAACCGGCTAAACTATCTAAATAGCCAGCTCCCGTATGCGATATTATTTCGTAAACGCTTCTTAAAAAAAGCACCACAATACCCAAAGCAATAGGCACATCAATATTTAGATTTTTACTTCTCAAGCCTTTAAAGGCAGAAACAAAATATTCTTGCGCCGAATAAAAAACCACTGGTAAAACCAACATGATATTGAAATAACCAAAAAGTTGAGCAAACTCTCCTAGTCCATCTGCAGAGTCTAAATAATCGGGAAAACTCATCAACATGATGTTTCCAAAGCAAAATCCTGCAACCCCTATTTTAATAGATACGCTTCGGTTTTTGTTCTTTAGTTTTTGCTGGTTTTTAGAAGCCAAGTTTATTTGAGGCTCGTAGCCGATGGTAGCCATTAAAACTACAAGCTTTTTTAAACTCGTTTTTTGGTTGTTGAAAGTGATTATTACTTCCTTTTTCGGGAAGTTTACAGTGGAATATGAAACTCCTTGATCGAGTTTTTGAAGATTTTCAAGCAACCATATACAAGAACTACAATGAATTTTGGGAGTAAAAAACTTAACCTTTTCAATAGTTCCGTCGGTAAAGTCTAACAGTTTTTGCTTTACTTCTTCTGCATCCAAAAAGGCATATTTTTCATTGAGCTTTTCGGTTTCGGTTTTTATGCCCGGTCTATCATTTAACGTGTAATAATCACAAAGATCGTTTGAATGAAAAATCTCATAAACGGTTTTACAGCCTTCGCAACAAAAGTTTTCTTCTTGAAAAACTATTGGATTATGACCACAATCATCGCCACAATGAGCACATTTTTCAATTACCAAGTCCTTTTCCTTCATCGATGGCAAATTTGAAATTACCGTTTCGTCGAAAAAATGATTTTCATCAAATACCCAGATGTAACTTTTGGTTAAATTCGAGTGTCTTTTAATTGAAGAAAGAAAAAAGATGTAAAGACAAAGAATAAAAGATGTAACGACATAAGGATAAATCAACCAAGAACTAAAACCAAATACTAAAAACTCAAAACTCAAACCATGAAATCATTCAAAATCTCATTCTTATTACTTTTCTCATTTGTATTGATTACCTCAACTGCTTGTGCAGGATGGAATTGTAAAGAAGGAAAAGAAAAGCCAACTACCGAAAAAAGAAACTTAGAAAATTTTTCAGCTATTGAAATGAATATTCAAGGCGATATTAAATTGGTGGTTGTAAATGAAAATGCACCGAAAACAGTAGAGATAAATACCAACGCAGATTTGATTCAATACATTACCACTGAAATTAAAGATGGCAAATTGATTATTGATTCTGACCCATGTATTGATCCAGACGGAGATTTAATTTTTACGTTAACAGTTTCTAACCTTGAAAAAATTACAATCAATGGATCTGTTGATATTACCTGCGAAAAAGAATTAAGTGGCCAAGAATTAAGTATTCAAATTAATGGTTCGGGAGATGTAGAATTGCCACTGGCATATGAAAAGCTAAAAACATCAATAAACGGCTCTGGTGATGCGGAATTATCAGGAAAAGTTGCTAATGCAGATATAAACATCAATGGATCTGGAGATGTGGAAGCAGAAAAACTTGAAACTGTAGATGCAGATGTTAACATCAATGGCTCTGGTGATTGTAACCTAAGAGTAACCGGAAACCTAAAAGCTACCATTGTAGGAAGTGGAGATATTTCTTATTCGGGCAAACCACAAAATGTAAAATCAAATGTTATTGGCTCGGGGAATATAGAAGGCAGGTAAAAAAATCAAAAAAAAAATGTAAAGGCATTTCGAATTTTCGGAATGCCTTTTTTTATGCTTAAAATTCCCATTTTTGGAAGTATTATCTACTATGGGAATTAAATAAAAACACAAAACACTTAAAATCAATAGATTAAAATTTGGCATCAATTTGATTATGAATAAACCAAAATATTTTAAAAATGAAAAGGTTTATCACACTATCAATTCTTGTTATTGCTTTCCAAGTTGGTTTTTCAAAAACGATTTCTCTTGATGTTATTTTAGATTACTTTCCAGAAGCCAAAGAAAAAGGTTGTGTCGTTGTAATTGAAAACAAAGAAAGTATAGATACTTTAAGCTTCGAAAAGAATAACTTCAAAATAGATTTAGAATTAAACTCGGGATACAAAAAAGTTCAATTTATCAAAGCCGGATACATATCGAAAACAATTTTGGTAAATACAAGCGCCAAAACCAATAAAAATCAAAACTTCTTAATGGAAGTAAAAATGATTGAAAATGTAAACCAAGACAAATCAAACTTGGTTGTTGGGGTGTTGAGGTATGAATTACATTGCAATGCTTTTGTAGCCGAAAAAGGCAGATTCGGAACAAGGAATTATTGATGATTTCCTAAAGTTTTTTGTTCTTCACAAAACTTCAAAATAAAGTCGGCGCACAATGCCATTTATAAAACTGGAGTAAACCTAGCCAAAACCCATTTGTAACTATGATTACTGCCGCAATGCTAAGGTTTGAGGCACGAAAAACGAGGCTTGCCTGTCCCAACTGGTATGGAATCCTTCAATTTCAAAACCTCTTAACCAACAATATTTTTTAAGTATTTAATTTTAAAAACTGCCTAAGGCACAAACTATCGTTTAGCAAAACAAAGCATCAAGGAAATTGGTTTTATAAGTTGATAAACAATCACTTTAAAGGTTGGTATTTTAAAATCTTTTTTTATTTGTTGTAAAACATATATTTTGATGCTTAATTTGCTTTAATGATAATGGCTAGTTTTGGCTAGCATCAACTTTTTAATTTTATCCATTATTTATGAAAATTAAATCCCTTGTAAGTTTCGTATTTGCTATCATATTGATTTATTCAAATGTTTTATCCCAAGAAATTAAGTCACTAAAAGGTGTTCAAAACACGAGTTCGAACAGCCCTGTAATTAGCTCTATTCAAAAATATCTTGAGGCACATTCAGAAGAATTGAAATTATCAAATGGAGACGTTTCCAATTGGGAAGTAACCGATGATTATTTTTCTGGAAAAGGCAAAATTCATCATGTTTACTTAAGGCAAACAGTAGAAGGAAAAAAACTTTTTAATGGCACTGCAAACATTACCTTAAATAGTGCTGACAGTGTTTTAAGGGTTGCTAATAATTTGGTATCAAATATTAAAAGCCGTTATATTCAGAAAGGTGGAGAATCAATTCCTCCTTATCAGGCAGTTTTATCAGCAAAAGAAATTCTTGAATTAAGCGGAACACCAGGCGCCGAAATACCAACTAACCAAAATTCAAAATTTAAATTTAACAAAGGGGATTTAACCAAAGAAGATATTGATGTATCTGGAGGGTTGTGGAATAATGGTGAAGAAATTAGAGAAGTTTGGGTTGTTTCTATGCAAGAAATAGAAAGAGACCATTGGTGGCAAATTTATATAGATGCTTACACTGGAAATGAACTGCATCGCATTGATTGGATTACCGATTGTACATTTAATTCAAGTCACCATAATCACAATAACTTGCCAAAGGTTTCCGCACCTGTTCCCTCTGCACCTAAACCTCCAGGAACAGAACAATACCATGTTTTCCCTTTCCCTATCGAAAGTCCTAATCATGGAAGTAGCTCTTTAGAAATAGGTCCTAGTAGCCCCACTGCCTCTCCTTTTGGATGGCATGATGTTAATGGTGTTTCGGGGGCTGAGTTTACTATTACAAGAGGAAATAATGTTTATGCTTATGAAGATACAGATAACGACAATGCACCGGGGTTTAGCCCTGACGGCGGATCGGCTTTAGATTTTAATTTTCCTATCAATTTAAATCAAAATCCTTCCGCATATCAATCAAGTGCCATTACAAACTTGTTTTTTATAAATAATCGTATTCATGATATTTTATTTGATTATGGTTTTGATGAAGCTAGTGGAAATTTTCAGGTTAACAATTACTCTGGTAATGGTTTGGGGCAAGATCCTGTTCAAGCAGAAGCGCAAGATGGCGGAGGAACAAACAACGCAAATTTTGCAACTCCACCCGATGGATCTACCCCAAGAATGCAAATGTATTTGTGGACAAACAGTTCGGGTGCCTCAAATTTGTTAACAGTTAACTCGCCGGCCTCTGTATCAGGAAATTATGCGGCATTGTCTGCAACTTTTGGTCCTGGGGTTCCGTCTACTCCTATAACTGCAGATTTGGTTTTATTTGATGATGGTGTAGCCCCAAATGATGATGGTTGTGACCCCGCTGTTAACGCGGCTTCAATATCGGGGAAAATTGCAGTAATCTATAGAGGAAACTGCTCATTTGTAATAAAGGTGGCAAATGCCCAAGCTGCAGGAGCCTTAGCAGCAATTGTAATTAATAATGTTGGCGGAGCGCCAATTGCCATGGGTGGTACAGATCCATCAATTACAATTCCATCCATCATGATATCAAATGCAAATGGGGCAGTCTTGGTTAATGAGATGGCAAATAATACTGTAAATGCCACACTTGTAAATAACTCAACCAATTTTCAAAAAGATGGCGATTTCGACAATGGAATCATTGCCCATGAATATGGCCATGGGGTATCTAACCGATTAACTGGAGGGCCTTCAAATTCAGGTTGTTTAGGAAACGCTGAACAAATGGGCGAAGGCTGGAGTGACTTTTTAGGCATGATGTTAACCATGGATTCATCGAATACAAATCCTGTTTACAGACCCATTGGTACTTATGCTACTTCTGAAGCTACAACAGGAAATGGAATAAGACTCGCCCCATACGATACCTCTTTTGCAATAAACGATTATACCTATGGAGATGTGGCAAATACTGCTACGGTATCTCAACCTCATGGTATTGGTTTTGTTTGGTGCACAATGCTTTGGGATTTAAATTGGGCCTTTATAAACCAATATGGTTTTGATAAAAATATTGAAGGTGGAACAGGAGGAAATAATATGACACTTCAATTAGTTATAGAGGGAATGAAATTACAACCCTGCTCCCCCGGTTTTGTTGATGGACGAGATGCTATTTTGTTAGCCGATCAATTATTGTATTCAGGAGCCAACCAATGTTTAATTTGGAAAGTATTTGCCAAAAGAGGTCTAGGCTATTCTGCAGACCAAGGATTATCTAGCAGCAGAGAAGACCAAACAGAGGCTTTTGATTTACCACCAATTTGCATAAATCCAATTGCTCCACCTGTTGCTAATTTTGACGCAAACACCATTTCAACTTGCACCGGTCAGGTTCAATTTCAAGATTTATCTACCCAGATTGCTCAATCATGGTTGTGGCATTTTGGTGATGGCGATAGTTCAACATTACAAAACCCTTTTCACACTTACAGTAAAGATGGAAATTACACGGTTTCTTTAACGGTAACCAATTCATTGGGAAAAGATCAAAAGACAATTACAAATTTCATTGAGGTTTCAAACCCAAGTGCCCCAATAGGAAATGATGGTTATGGATGTTCCACTGAAGATATTTTGCTTACTGCAACAGGATTTTACACAACAAAGTGGATAAATGAGTTTGGAACTGTAATAGAAACAGGGGATGAAATTTATACTCCTGCTGCAGATACCCAAACAACTTATTTTGCATATCAGGTTGAAGAGTTTCCCATAATTAATATTGGCCCAAATGACAATGCAATTGGCACAGGAGGGTATCACAATACAACCTTTGCTGGAGCTTTAAATTTTAAAGCTGAAACTAGATTAATTATTTATTCAGCATGGGTAGATTCAGAATCGCCGGGAATAAGACAGGTAACACTATCTAAAGGGTATAATAATTCAGGCACCTTCAATGCCCCAATAGAAGTTATTGATGTGGATATTCCTTTTTCGGGCCCAGGAAGAGTAGAATTAGGTTTCACAGTTCCTGAGCCTGGCGAGTATAGCTTAGGGTTGAATAATGCGGGGCTTTACCGTAATTCGTCAGGAGCAAATTACCCATACATTTCTCCTGGATTAATGACTATTGAAAGTAGTTCTGCAACTACATCAGCATTAGATTTTTATTATTATTTCTATGATTTAGAAATTGGAAAACCAGGATGTTTCAGTGATACCATTGCTGTTTCTTCAAATATAGAATCTACTGATTATGAGTGGGAAGCAAATAGTTTAGATGTTGATTTTAAAAGTATTGTAAATGGCGCTAGAACTTGGTCATGGGATTTTGGTGATGGAACTGTATCTAACCAAGAAAATGTAACGCACTCTTATGCACAAGGTGGCACATATACAGTTACCCTAACCACCAATGGAAGTTGTTCAGTAAGCTACGATGTTACCGTTGAAGAGGTTGTTGAAATAAAAGAAGTTTCACTTTATCCTAATCCTGCAAAAAATGAAACCAAAATTATTTTTACAGGCCCCTTAGCACAGGAAACAGAAATTCAATTATTTACTGTGGAAGGCAAGTTACTAAGGCATTATATTGTACCAAAATCGAGTACTGAAGCGGCATTATCTTTAATAGGAATAGCACCACAAGTTTGTTATCTTAAGTTATTAAACACCAAAGGACAAAAACCTTTCGAACTTTTGATTCAGTAATTTTAATTGAAACAATACTAAGGCTAAAGGTCATTTTTCTGATAATTGCTGAGCAACCACTTCAGAATAGTGACCATCCTGGCTAGCACGGATATTAAAAAAAATGCTAACGAAGATTTAGCTTCGCTGAGCTCCCGATGATTTTATCGCGTGGTTTTTAAATGAAATGGCCACACAAAGCAATCGTTGGGCAGCTGAGATTCCTTTTTTCACTGCGTTTCACAGGAATAACGTTTATGTTTCTGTTTTTTAGTCATTGAGAAGGAAGTGAAGCAATCTGTAATAAGTTTCTTTCCTCGCAATGGCGAAACTATAAACCCAGAACTGAAACAATTCGCCCCTTCTTCATCATCTTTCTTCTTTCATCTAATGTCTATCCTCTTACCTCCATCATCCATACTCTGTTATCTATCTTAAAAAATCAATACTCTTCCTCACCTCCACCTCTACTTGAAAAAACTGAATTTAATAGGTCTTTAAAATCAAAACCAGTTTCAAGAGCATTCTTGCTCAATTGAGAAAACTCAACCAATCCGTGCAAAATAAACTCCATAAAGGTGTAAAGTTCATCTTCACTTGCTAATGGAGCATACTTTTTGGCCAAGGCTTTTAATCCATCTACTTTATTTAATTCTTGCTTGTAAACTTTCTCGGTTGCATTAAACAAAACTTGCAACTCGTTGTTGGCAAACCAATTTACAATTGGCTCGTAAGGGTTTTTATCTTTTCTTCTTTTTATGGTTTCTGGGTTTGGCAAAAACTGTAAGAAAAACCTTTTGATAGTTTTTCCAATTAAGTTGTAGGCCACATTAATGGCGCCTTCTTGCTCCCCTTCGTAAACCAATTCTACCTTACCTGTAATGGCAGGAATAACCCCATATAAATCTGAAATTCGGGTTGTAGCTAATTTTTCATTGTTTGTCAATGCCCTTCTTTCAGCAGCACTTACCAAGTTTTCGTAAGCACTAATGCTCAACCTAGCCGAAACACCACTTTTTTGGTCAATAAATTCACTTTGCCTAGCTTCAAAAGAAATTTGCTCTACCAAATCTTTCAAAAACTCACTTACATAAACCCTGTTTCGTTGGTCGGTTTTTATACGAGCTTCTTGCTGTGTAATTTGTTTCGAAACCTCAATGCTTTTGGGGTAATGGGTAATAATCTGACTTTGAATTCTATCCTTCAACGGAGTAATAATCGCGCCTCTGTTGGTGTAATCTTCAGGGTTTGCTGTAAAAATGAATTGAATATCCAAAGGCATTCTCACTTTAAAACCACGTATTTGGATATCGCCTTCTTGCAGAATATTAAACAATGCCACTTGAATACGAGGTTGTAAATCTGGCAATTCGTTAATTACAAATATTCCTCTATTGGCATTTGGTACTAAACCAAAATGAATTACCCTTTCATCGTTGTAATTTAATTTGAGGTTTGCTGCTTTAATTGGGTCAACATCACCAATTAAATCGGCAACAGTAACATCAGGCGTTGCTAATTTTTCGGTGTAACGCTCACTTCTATGCATCCACCTAATTGGAGTTTTATCGCCATGCTTGGCAATTAAATCTAGCGCTTGTCTAGACATTGGGTTTAGTGGGTCATCATTAAGCTCTGTGCCTTCAATGGCAGGAATGTAAGCATCCAATAAATCTACTAATCCTCTTGCAATACTTGTTTTTGCTTGACCTCTTAATCCAAGTAAATTAATATTATGACGAGCCAAAATGGCTCTTTCAATATCTGGAATTACTGTATTGTCATACCCTAAAACTTTGGTAAAAAGCGGCTCCTTATTTTGGAGTTTTTTCACCAAGTTATCTCTTAACTCATCTTTAATATTTTTCGATTGGTAACCTGATTTTTCTAGTTCTCCAATTGTGCTAATCTTCAATAATGCTTCCATCTTAAAATGTTCTCTTTCTTCTATTGGTTTCGTAATCGTGAAATATAAATTCTCCTAATCCTTTTAAACTTGTATAAAATGCTCGCCCACTATTGGCTTCAGTAAATTCTTCTACAAACTGCTGCAAGTAAGCATCTTTGGCAATCATAAATGTGGTAATGGGTATTTTCAATTTTCGGCATTGTATGGCTAAATTGAGGGTCTTGTTCAATATTTTCGGGTCAATTCCCCAAGAGTTTTTGTAGTAATCTCCATTCTCTTTAATACAAGTTGGCTTGCCATCTGTAATCATAAAAATTTGCTTGTTGCTCGTTTTTCTTCTTCGCAACAAATCCATGGCTAATTCTAACCCGGCAACTGTGTTTGTATGATAAGGCCCAACTTTTAAATAAGGTAAGTCCTTCACTGAAATTTGCCAAGCATCATTTCCAAAAACTACAATATCCAAAGTATCTTTTGGGTAGCGTCTTTTGATGAGCTCAGCCAAAGCCATCGCAACTTTTTTGGCTGGTGTTATTCTGTCTTCACCATACAATATCATCGAGTGAGAAATATCAATCATAAGCACTGTGGCAGATGAAGTTTTAAATTCCCTCTCCTCTATTTCTAAGTCGTTTTCGGTAAGTTTAAAATCGCCAATACCATTGTTAATTTGGGCGTTTCTTATGGATTCGGTAAATGAGATTTGCTCATGTCTATCACCAAATTGAAACTTTCTTTTATCAGGTGTTGGCTCATCACCATTGCCTTTAAATAGGGTTTTGTGGTCTCCCTTGCCTCCCTTTTTTAGTTTTCCAAAAATTTGATCTAAAGATTTTGAACGAATAACCTGTTCGGTTTTGGCTGTCATGGCCCTTTGCCCTCCTTTGGTTGGGTCTTGGTCAATAAACCCTTTCTTTTTTAAATCTTCAATAAAATCATCAATGGTGTAATTCTCATCGGTAAGCTTATGTTCTTTGTCGAGTTCGCGCAACCAATCAATGGCTTCTTCAACATCACCCGAAGTATGAACAAGCATTTCCATAAACAAGTCAAACAACCTTTCGAATAGTGTTTGATTTTTCTTTTTATCGTAAAAGCGTGTAAATTGAAATCCGAGCACAGGTTATTTATTTTTTATAAAACTAACTAAAACATAAAAGGTTTTAAATCGCCTATAGAAATTAAGACGTTTACCTTTGCAAAAAATTATGAAGCACAACTATGGAAAAAGAGTTTGGTGAGTTTTTAAATAACTGGATTTTAAATTTAGGCGTTCAAGAATCTATTGCTGTATATGTAAAGCTTGGAATTTTAATGCTTATCATGATTTTTTTAAGCTTGTTTCTACTTTTTATTGGAAGAAACATAATTCTGAATACGGTTTACGTTATCGCCTCTAAATCAAAAACAAACTTTGACGATTTATTGGTTGAAAACAAGGTTTTTTACAAGATATCTTTTGTATTGCCAGTTTTTGCGTTTTACATTTTCGATAGTATTATTTTTCAAGATTTCCCTAAACTTCACCCCATCATCGAATCTGCCACCAACCTTGTTTTGTTATGGGTAATTGTTTGGTCTTTAGATGCCTTTTTGGTTTCATTGAGGCAATTTTTAGAATCAAAGCCTTATTTCAAAAACAAACCCATCAACAGCTATTTTCAGCTTTTAAAAATCATCATTTACTTAATAGCAATCATTTTCTTGATTTCTATTTTAATTGGAAAATCGCCAATTTATCTGCTTACTGGACTTGGTGCTATTTCTGCCGTTTTAATTTTAGTATTTAAGGATACAATTTTAGGTTTTATGGCCTCAATACAAATTGCCATGAACAATATGGTAAGCGTGGGTGATTGGGTTAGTGTTCCCCAATATGGTGCAGACGGAACTATTTTAGAAATAAACCTAGTTACGGTAAAAGTTAAAAATTGGGACCAAACCATTTCTACTGTACCAACCTATGCTTTTATTTCAGACTCTTTTGTGAATTGGAGGGGAATGGAAGAATCAGGCGGTAGAAGAATTAAACAACACCTTTACATCAATAACAAAACAATAAAATTTGCAGATGAGGAATTAATTGCACGGCTGAAAAAAATTCAAATTTTAAAACCTTATTTGGAAAGTAAAATCATAGAAATTGAAGAATTTAACAAATTAAAAAATGCCGATAAATCAGAATTGGCAAATGGTAGACATCTCACCAACATTGGTATTTTCAGAAAATATGCCTCCTTGTATATTGAGTCTCACCCAATGATTAATGAAAATATGACTAGAATGGTAAGGCAACTTCAATCTACAAGTGAAGGTTTACCCCTTGAGATTTATTGTTTTAGTAAAGACAAAGCTTGGGTAAATTTTGAAGGCATTAAGGCAGATATTTTCGACCACTTATTTGCAGTTGCCAAAAAGTTCGATTTAGAAGTTTTTCAAAAACCTAGTGGCTCCGATTTTCAAAATGCTTTTCAATTAAAAAATTAAACCTACTCAGCTTTATTCAATTTGAATTACCTAGCCCATTTTTATCTTTCAGGAAACAACCAAAACCTGATGCTCGGCAACTACATGGGTGACTTTATAAAAGCATCGGAAGTTGAAAACCTACCCGCTGAAATAAAAAAAGGGGTTTTATTGCATCGTTTTATAGATGAATACACCGATAACCATCAAGAAGTTTTAAAAAGCAAAGAGTTAGTAAGGCCTTATTTTAAAAAATATTCGCCTGTGGTAATTGATATTTTTTATGATCATTTTTTGGCCCTTAATTGGGAAAAATTTCACCATGAAAAATTAGATGTCTATGCTCAAAAAGTGTATGTATTATTAGAAAATAACAAACTTATCCTGCCAACAAAATCTTTACGTTTTTTGCAATACCTCACCCAAAACAATATGCTTGTAAACTACAAAACAATTCAAGGAATGGAAAAGGTATTTCAAAGAATGAGCTATCGGGCATCTTTCAATTCAGGAATGGAAAAAGCCCATGTTACTCTTCAAAAACACTTTGATGAGTTAGAAATGCATTTCAACTCTTTCTTTCCTGATTTAGATAAAGCATGTAAACTTCATATTGCCAATAGTTAAATTTGTTTGATGGAAGTTTTTACAAAATGTTTGAAGAAATACGGCTTAAAAGGACTTCCGCTTTATTTGAAACTTAGGTATCATAAAACCAACAAAGTGAATGTACCAGGTTTAAAATATCCTATTCAGCTTAGACCATTCACCAAAGACAGGCCAACATTCGAGAAAATATTTCTTTTTGATGAGTACGATTTTGATTTTCCTAATTTCATAAACCAACCAAAAGTTATTGTTGATGCAGGAGCCAATATTGGTTTATCTGCCATATATTTTGCCAACAAATTACCTAATGCAAAAATTATTGCCTTAGAACCTGAGCCTAAAAATATTGAGCAATTTAAGCTTAACACCCAAAATTATCCTAACATTAAACTAGTTGAAGCCGCCTTGTGGAAAAACTCAGGATGGATAGAAATTGTAGACAAAGGTTTAGGCGAAGCAGGCTTTATGGTTAAAGAAGTTCCTGAAAAATCTTCAAAATATATAAAAAGTATAAGTTTAGATAAATTAATTCAAGAATTTGATATTCAAGTAATTGATTATTTAAAAATTGATATAGAAGGAAGTGAAAAAGAAGTTTTTCAGAATGCTGATAAATGGCTTAATCATTTAAAAAGTTTCTCAATAGAATTGCATGACCACATGAAGCAGGGTTGCTCTAAATCTGTTTTTAAAGCTGTGACACAACACAATTTTCAATTCGACCAAAAAGGTGAAAACTTGTTATTTTTCAATTTAGCTTATGCCTGAAATTCAGTTTAAAGAAACCCATGATGGCTCGAAAACACTTTATCGACCAGACATCAATGAAACCTATCATTCTATTCATGGTGCCTTGCAAGAAAGCCTGCATGTTTTTATTAAAATGGGTTTAGATGAATTTAAAGGGCAAAATATAAATATTCTAGAAATTGGATTTGGAACGGGCTTAAACGCCTGGTTAACCTTGCTCAACAAACCCAAAAACCAAGAAATAAATTACACAAGTCTTGAAACAATTCCCCTAAACAAAGAAATTACCGACCAGCTGAATTATCATTTGTTGGTAACTCATGAAAATGCTAAAAAGGCTTTCAACCAAATACACAATGCCGAGTGGAACAGGTTTATTGAGATTGAAAAAGGGTTTAACTTGAATAAACTTGAAGCCTCAATTCAAAATGCTGTTTTACCCCAAAATCATTTCGATTTAATTTATTTCGATGCTTTTGCTCCTAACAAACAACCTGAGCTTTGGGAGGTTACAATTTTCGAAAAAATGTATAGCCTTTTAAAACCAAATGGTAAATTAGTTACCTACTGCGCCAAAGGTCAAGTAAGGCGAAATATGGAAATAGCAAATTTGGTAACCGAAAGGTTACAAGGCCCTCCAGGCAAAAGAGAAATGTTAAGAGCTACAAAACCATGAGTATTTCTAAATTCAATATTAGGGTTTACGGCTTAGCCCTACATGATGGCAAAATTTTAGTTGCCGATGAAATTTTACAAGGCAAACATGTCACCAAGTTACCAGGAGGCGGACTCGAGTTCGGTGAAGGAATTATCGATTGCCTGCATAGAGAATTTATGGAAGAGCTAAATGCCGAAATAGAGAACTTAGAGCTTTTTTATGTTACCGATTTTTTTCAGCAATCCTCCTTCGATCCAAGTCATCAGGTTATTTGCGTTTATTATTCATGCAAATTGAAAAAACCATCCATACTAAAAACTGCCTCAAAAAAATTCGACTTTAAAGTAGAAATTGAAAGAGCTGAAAGTTTCAGATGGCAAAACCTAAACTCCCTAACAGTTGACGATTTTGCTTTTCCCATCGATAAAGTGGTGGTAGAAAAACTACTTAAGGAAACTTAAAATTGCGCAAAATCACTTTTCAGAGTAGGCAAAGGTTGACAAACTTCATATCCTTAACCAATATATTTCACACCTTTGAATCAAAGGATTCGCCATGAAAAATATACTTGTTCCAACCGACTTCTCAAAACAAGCAGAAATTGCCATAAATGCTGCTGTAAAAATTGCCAAACAACACAACGCTGTTATCCACATCATGCATTCAATAAAATCTCTTGGAGACATAGTTCAGCTTGATTCATTTGCCTCGGGAGACTTTGCTAGCACAACAGTTTCAACCGACCAAATTTTAAGACTTATTGAACTAAAAACCGAAGAGGCAGAACAAAACCTAGCAGCAATAAAAAAACATTGCGAAACAGAAAATATAAACGTAATTACCCATTCTAAGCAACAACCTGTAGAAGTGGCAATCAACCAAATTGTTGCAGAAAATAAAATAGATTTAATTGTAATGGGATCACACGGAGCAAGTGGAGTTTCTGAAATGCTCATGGGAAGCAATGCTCAAAAAGTGGTGCGTCACGCAAAATGCCCAGTGTTAACCATTAAAAACGAATTTAAAGGCAATTGGAATAACATTGTTTATGCCTCTAGTTTTGATGAGGATGAAGTAAATAACAACATACCTAAAGCAGGCAATTTAGCCAAATGGTTCGAAGCTCAATTAAACTTTCTTTGCGTTAATACGCCAAGCTATTTTGAAGATTCAGAAACCACATTGGAAAAAATGAAAATGGCTTGCAAGCTATTTCCCGATGCTCAAAAACACATTTACAATGATTTTTCTGTTGAAGATGGAATTTTAGCATTCTCTAACCTTTATAAAATGGATGCAATTATTATTACAACCCACGGCTACAAAGCTTTACGAAGGTTATTAAACAACAACATTGTTGAGCATTTGGTAAACCATTGCAACCTTCCAATTATCAGTATCAACTTAGATAGGGATTAACAGCTTATTAGCTTTGTAATTAGGGCCATCTCCATTACTTTTGCTCCCTTTTTTAATACTACTTTCTAAGGAGATGAAACAAGAACTAATTAACAAGTTCCAAGCGTTACTACAACAAGAGCAAATTAAACAAGTTAAAGATGAAGCTCTTGAATTAATTGCAGCTTTCGAAAAAGCTAAGCACGATTTAATTAAACAAGAAAAAAAAGCCTTTGTGGCCGAAGGTGGCGACCCGCATTACTTTGAGCCTTCAAAAGATCCGCTAGATTCTAAATTTAAAGAAATAGAAAATATCTTTTTCGATAAATATGAGCAGATTAAGGCTGAGCAAAAAAAAGAGCTTGAACAAAATCTCGAAACCAAATTAGCTCTTATAGATGAGCTGAAAGATGTAAACGAAAACGAAGAAAATATTGGCAAAGCTTTCAACAGAATAAATGCCATCAAAAAGAAATGGGACGAAACAGGAGCTGTTCCAAACCATAAAAAACACCAAATAAGGGAAGATTACTCTAAATTGGTTGAAGAGTTCTATTACCACATCAAAATATTTAAAGAACTAAAAGACCACGATTTTAAAAAGAATCTTGAACTTAAAAACGATATAATTGACAGAATTGAAAAACTTTTAGAACTAAAATCGATAAAGGAAATTCAGCTTCTGCTAGATGCCTATTTGGTTGAATGGGACCAACAAGGCCCAACTTTTCAGAAAGATTGGCCAGAGGTAAAAGAAAGATTTCAAAAAGTTTATCATGATGTAAATCAGAAAATTAGCGACCATTACAAATCAATAAGAGAAAATCAAAAAGAAAACGCCGATAAAAAACAGGCTATTATTGATGAATTAAAACCAATGGTTGAAAATTTCCCAAAAGACCATAAAAATTGGGTTAACCAAACCAATGCTCTTAACGAAATTCAAGAAAAATATCGCAAAATTAGCCCAACCCAAAAAAAGAAAAACGATTCTCTTTGGGATGAATTTAGAAGCTTAATAGATAAGTTTTACGAGGAGAAAAGAAATTTTTACCAAGAAAAGAAAACTGAATTTAAAGAAGCTAGAGCAGATAAATCACAAATTATTGCTGCCGCAAAAGAATTAATACCTGCTGATGATGTAAACCTAGAGATGATAGATTGGAGAAAAAGTACCGATCAAATTGTAAAACTTCAAAAAGATTGGAAAGAAGCAGGCATCCTCAAACAAAGCGAAGAACGAAAAATTTGGATAGAATTTAGAGCTGTTTGCGATTTATTCTTCCAAAAAAAGAAAGAGTATTACAATTCTTTAAACAAAAGGCAAGAAGAAAACCAAAAGCTTAAAGAAACAATTATTGAGCAATTGGAAAGTTTTAAGCCTTCTGGAGATAAAGATACCGACCACGAAACTTTGAGAAAACTAACCTACGATTTTCAACAAATTGGCATGGTTCCAGTAAAAGCAAAGAACCAAATTAGCACCCGTTTCACAAAAGCAACAGCTAATGTAGCTAAACAGTTAAATATCGGAAGTAAAGAATTAAAATCAACCTTATTCAAAAATAAAGTTGATGTAATTCAAAATGAAGATCCAGCTGCAAAGCAAAAATTAGTAAACGAGCAAAAATTCATCAAAAGGAAAATTAAAGAACTTGAAGATGAGAAGTTTCAATACGAAAACAACCTTGGATTCTTTAAATACACCAAAGATGATAACCCACTCAAAAAAGAGGTAATGGACAAAATTGCCGCTGTAGGAAATCAAATTTTAGATTGGAAAGAAAAAGGCAAAACCATAAACCTAGCACTAAGAGAAGCAAACAAACCTGCTCCTCAAGAAAAAGAAAAACCTGCTGAAGAAGAAAATCCCACATAAAAAAACAAGAATTCAACCTGCTGATGGAAGAAAACGCTATTAAATCACATACAAAAATTCCAACTGAGATACTGCGAAAGGCTTATACCTTAATGTGTACAGCCCGTAACATGTCTGATTTATACGAAGAAAACCACAAATTTACCAGCAAGTATGTTCATGCCTGCTCAAGAGGCCACGAGGCATTTCAGCTTGCTATGGCTATGCAATTAAAACCACAAGATTGGGTTGCGCCTTATTACAGAGACGATTCAATTTTATTAGGAATTGGCATGAAGCCTTTTGAATTGATGCTTCAATTAATGGCCAAAAGAAATGATCCATTTTCTGGTGGAAGAACATACTATTGCCATCCATCATTAAAAGATGATGACAAACCAAAAATTCCTCACCAAAGCTCAGCAACAGGCATGCAGGCTATTCCTACAACTGGCGTTGCTATGGGGGTTCAATACCTAGAAAACCAAAACATTGCCCCTGATTTTGGCGATGACAAACCAGTTGTTGTTTGCTCTTTAGGTGATGCATCTGTAACAGAAGGCGAAGTTGCAGAGGCATTTCAAATGGCTGCTTTAAAGCAATTTCCTATACTCTATTTTGTGCAAGACAACGAATGGGACATATCTGCCAACGCAGCAGAAACAAGGTCTCAAAACGCAGCAGAATACGCCAAAGGGTTTAAAGGAATTGAAGTTAAAAGCATTGAAGGCAACGACTTTTTTGAATGTTACGAAACACTTAAAGAAGTAATTGAAACCATTAGAAAAGAGCGTAGACCATTTTTGGTTCACGGAAGAGTTCCATTACTTGGACACCATACTTCAGGAGTTAGAAGAGAATGGTATAGAGACGACTTAGAAGAACATCAGCAAAGAGATCCGCTTCCTAAATTCAGAAATCAACTTTTAGAAGCTGGTTTTTCTGAAGAAGAGCTCAATGAAATTTGGACATCTACTCGTAAATTGGTAGTAGAAGATTACGAAAAAGCCAAAAACGAAGAAGATCCACGACCAGATGATTTATTCAATTTCGATTACGCCCCTACTCCTATTACCAAAGAAAAAGGCGAAAGAGAACCAGCGGGCAAAGAACCAACTGTAATGGTTGATAGCGCGCTGTTTGCAGTACAAGAAATAATGCAAAAACATCCAGAAGCACTGCTTTATGGACAAGATGTTGGCGGCAGACTTGGTGGTGTTTTTAGAGAAGCCGCTACCCTAGCCCAAAAGTTTGGAGATAACCGTGTTTTTAACACCCCAATTCAAGAAGCTTTTATTATTGGAAGCACAGTTGGAATGAGCGCCGTTGGCTGTAAACCAATTGTCGAAGTTCAATTTGCTGATTACATTTGGCCAGGCCTTAACCAACTTTTTACTGAAGTAAGTAGGTCATATTACCTTTCTAACGGAAAATGGCCTGTAAGTTCAATTTTGCGCGTTCCAATTGGTGCTTATGGTAGCGGTGGACCTTACCACTCGTCTAGTGTGGAGTCAGTTTTAACTAACATTCGCGGAATAAAAATAGCTTACCCTTCAACAGGTGCAGATTTAAAAGGATTGATGAAATCTGCCTTTTACGACCCAAACCCAGTGGTAATGTTAGAACACAAAGGTTTGTATTGGAGTAAAATAAAAGGCACTGAAAAAGCCAAAACCATTGAGCCTAGTGAAGATTATGTAATTCCGTTTGGTAAAGCAAGAGTTGTACAAGAGGCAAATAAAAGCGAAATAGAAAAGGGAGCTAGCGCAACAATTATTACTTACGGAATGGGAGTTTATTGGAGCACAGAAGCTGCAAAATCATTTCCAGGCAAAGTTGAAATAGTTGATTTAAGAACCTTGGTTCCCATGGATGAGGATTACATCAAAGAAAGTATAAGAAAACATGGTAAATGCTTGGTGGTAACTGAAGAGCCAATTAAAAACTCTTTTGGACAAGCAATTTCAGGTTATTTACAAGAACATTGTTTCGAATATTTAGATGCTCCTATCATGGTAATTGGCTCAGAAAATTTGCCTGCCATTCCATTAAATTCAACTTTAGAGTTTACTATGATTCCAAATGCAGAAAAGGTAAAATCCAAATTAGAAAAACTTTTAAAATATTAAAATTCATCATATTAAAATTGATTAACTAATTTATTACATTAATTAATTTTTGGTGATACTTTTCTATTTTTTAAAATTAATAAAAACCAAATTACTCCCAAGCTTGTTTGGTTAAAACAATCGCAAAACGAGGGAAGATAATACCTACTTTTGCACCTCAAAAATTTGAAGATGGCAAAATTTCATACACTTAAAGTGAGTGATGTTCACAGAGAAACAAAAGATGTAGTATCGGTAGCATTTGAAGTACCTGAAAATTTAGCTTCAGAATACAAATACATTCAAGGCCAATATTTAACCTTTAAGTTAATGATGGATGGCGAAGAAGTTAGAAGGTCATACTCTATTTGCACCTCACCAGTAGCAGATTCAGACTTAAGAATTGCTGTTAAAGAAGTTGAAGGAGGTAAAATGTCTCCTTACCTAAACAAAACTGTTAAAGCAGGAGACGAAATTGAGGTAATGACCCCAATGGGAAGGTTTTTTACCGAAGTTTCAGAAAACAATGCCAAAAACTATGTATTGTTTGCCGGCGGCTCAGGCATCACTCCTATTTTCGGAATTATCAAAACCATTTTAAAAGTCGAGCCAAAAAGCCAAATAAAATTGGTTTATGCCAACAGAAATGAGTTTTCAGTAATTTTCAAAGACCAATTAGAAAAACTAGCAGATGAAAATCAAAATTTCAAATTGATTTTAACTTACGACCAAGCACCTGCTCATTTTGATGATTTAAACTCTGGTGTTTTAAATAAATCGAAAGTTTTAGAGCTAGTTGAGGCATACAATGTTCAATCTACTGCCGATGAAATATTTGTTTGCGGACCTGCACCAATGATGAACAACATTACCGAAACTCTTTCAAACTTAGGGGTTGATAAAAAGAAAGTTCATGTAGAGTATTTTACCACAGTTTTGGAAGATATTGCGAAGGAAGAAAACAAAGCACCCCAAGTAGAAAGCGACTTTAACGGAAAAGCATCTATCAAAGTTATTTTAGATGGCGAGGAAGCTGAGTTTGAACTAAGCTCAGATGGAGATAGCATTCTAGATGCTGCTATTGACGCAGGTTTAGATGTCCCATTTAGCTGCAAAGGAGCTGTTTGTTGCACTTGCAGAGCCAAGGTAATGGAAGGCAAAGTAGAAATGGACATGAATTACGCCTTAGAGGAGGATGAAATTGAAGAAGGCTTTGTACTTACTTGTCAATCACACCCAAGATCAGCAAACGTTGTGGTCGATTTTGACCAAATGTAAAAGTTAATTTAAAGGCCTAATATTAGGCCTTTTCATTTTTTATGGGGCAAATATTACTTCAAATCATCAAAGGTTTTTCATACCTTCCTAAAAGCTTTTTTAAAGTTTTAAGCAACTTTTTAGCTTTTATCCTAAATCATATTATCAGGTATAGAGGCGATGTTATTTTGAGAAACTTAAAGCGCTCATTTCCAAACAAATCAAAACAGGAAATTAAAGTAATTAAAGAAGGTTTTTACCTAAACTTAGCAGATGTTTTTACCGAAATAATTTACACATTATCATTACCCAAAGAAAAAGTAATGAAAAAATTTAGGGTTTTTAACGACAAGGTAATTGACAACTTATACCAAGACCACAACAACATTATTGTGGTGGCTTCTCACAATTGCAACTGGGAAATTGGACTAAGCGTATTACCGCTTTTTGTTGAGCATAACGTTTATGTAATTTACAAGCCTTTAAAAAATAAAACTTCAGAATTTATCATCAACAGTATTAGACAAAGGTTTGGGGTAAAACTCATCACCAAAAAAGAAAGTGCTAAATTTATTTTGAGCAACAAAGACCAAAAGAAGTTGATTGTTTTTATTTCAGACCAAACCCCCTACCCTGAAAACGCTATTTGGACAGAGTTTTTAAACCAGCAAACGCCTATTTTTAGGGGCGCCGAAGTAATGGCTAAAAAACTTAATAGCCCAGTTGTTTTTGCTTACAACAGGCGACAAAAAAGAGGAAAATATGAGTTAGGTTTTGAGCTTTTAACAGAAAATCCAAAAGCTTTAGCCCCAGAAGAAATCACCAACCTACATGTAAAATATTTAGAACAAGAAATTATTAAAGCGCCTTCAAATTGGCTTTGGTCTCACAAAAGATGGAAACATAAACCACCCCAAAAAGAACTTGTTAATTAATTTGTTTAAAACCAAGAATCACCAAAAATCATAACCCAACTCAATTTAGTAAATTTGTTAAAAGCCATCATCATTTTAAATGAAAGAAAGCTCCGAATTCCCCTTTGAACAAAACGATAACGAAACCATTCTAGTAGAAAGGTTTGAAAAAATGCTATCCAGTGGTGATTTGCTATTTTTTGACGTTGATGAGTTTGAAGATTTAATTGATTATTATTCAATTAGAAATAAGGTAGATAATGCTTTTCTTGCTATAGATATGGCCAAATCTCAGCATCCAAGTAGCAATACATTTATGCTAAAAGAGGCTGAATTATTGGCTTTTAGCAACAAACCATTTGAAGCCCTGAAAACAATTGAAAAACTTGAATTAATTGAAGGGCCAACTGCAGATATTACGCTAACCAAAGCCTCAATATTCAGCCAACAAGGAAGGTACAACCAAGCTATAAAAACTTTAAAAGATGCTTTAGAGTTGCCCGAAGCAGATGCAGAAAGCATTTACATGAGCTTATCTTTTGAATACCAAAACGTTAGTAAATTCGAAAAAGCAATTAAATGCCTAAAATCGGTTTTAAAAATCAATCATAAAAACGAAGACGCCCTATATGAGCTAGCATATTGCTTTGATATTACAGACCAACAAGAAATTGGGGTAAGTTTCTACAAAAAATTTATTGATCAACACCCTTACAATAGGCACGCTTGGTACAATTTAGGCAATTCATATACTTCGTTAAAAAAATACGATTTAGCCATTGAAGCTTATGATTTTGCTATTGTAATAAAAGATAATTTTTCATCTGCCCATTTTAACAAAGCCAATATTTTAGCCCGTATTGAACGTTATGAGGAAGCCATTGAAGTTTATCAATATTGCCTTAAATTAGAAAAAGGAGGCGCTATAACCAACTTTTATTTGGCAGAGTGCTATTACAACATCAACCTATTTTCCCAAGCCTTAAAATATTACAAACTTGCTACCAAAGCAGACCCTAATTATAGCGAAGCTTGGCTAGGCATTGCTGTTTCTTTAGATCAACTAGACGAGGTTGAGCAAGCTATTCCTTACATGGAAAAAGCGGTAAATATCGACCCATATAATTTAGACGCATTGTTAACCCTTGCAGAAGGATACAGCAGAACAGGCGAAAAATTTCTAGCTTCAGAAACCTACAAAAAGGCTTGCTTGGTAGATGACAACGACCCCGAAACTTTTATTGAAGCCGCAGATTTCTTTATTGACGAAGACCTTGCTGAAGATGCAATTGAAATACTTAATGATGGCATAAAACGCAATCCTGCCCTTGCTGAGTTATTTTATAAACTTGCAGCTGTTTTGTTGCAAATTGGAGAGCCCTCAAAAGCATTATCTATATTGCAAGAAGGTTTAGATTTAGCACCCGAATTACATGCCCTAATATTTGATTATTTTGCTGATGCGGATAAAAATCAAGACATAATTGATTTAATTGAACTATACAAAAATTTAAAATGAATTTCGAACTACCACACCTTCCCCAAAGGACAACAAAACCTCGTAAAGAAGGTATGAATATGATGATGGACAAAGGTCTAAGCATTAGAGAAGCCGAGAATTTTATTGAGCAAAATGCTGATTTGACAGATTTGGTAAAATTGGGTTTTGGAACCTCATATCTTACTAAAAATACCGAAGAAAAAATAAAACTATACCACCAAGCAGATATCAAAGTTTATCTAGGTGGAACTCTTTTCGAAGCGTTTTTAGTTCGTGATATGTTAGATGATTATAGGAGGTTGTTAGATAAACTTAACCTTGATACAGTTGAAGTTTCTGATGGTTCAATGTTTATTCCTCACGATTTAAAATGTGAATTAATTGCAAGTTTTGCCAAAGATTATAAAGTACTTTCTGAAGTAGGCTCCAAACAAGAAGGCTATTTAATTAGTCCAGGAAAATGGATTAATATGATGACAACCGAATTACAAGCGGGTTCATGGAAAGTAATTGCCGAAGCTCGAGAAAGCGGAACAGTTGGTATTTATCGTCCAAATGGAAGCGCTCACACCGTTTTAATCAACAAAATATTAAATAAAGTAAAAGGTGAAAATATATTGTGGGAGGCCCCTCAAAAATCTCAACAAGTATGGTTTATTCGCCATTTAGGCCACAACGTAAGTTTAGGAAACATTGCTCCTGAAGAAATAATTCCTCTAGAAACTTTAAGACTTGGCTTAAGAGGTGATACATTTTTTGAGTTTTTACCAGAAAACATTAAAGAAAAGTACAATTCTTTATGAATTTAATTTCGCCGATAGAATTAAAGCAAAAGCTTGATAACCAAGAGGATATTGATGTAATTGATATTCGAGAAAATTACGAAAACGAAATTGTTTCGATCTCTGCTAAAAATGTTCCCATGGCTTTGGTAATGGAAAACTTAAGCACTTTACCTAAAACTAAACCTGTTATTTTTTTCTGTAAAACAGGTGGTCGTGCAGGCGCATTAACTGATTTACTTGAAACCCATTATGGCTTTGATAATGTTTACAATTTAGAAGGCGGCATTATGGGTTATATAGAAACTGTAGACCCCTCTTTACCAACTTATTAATAATGAGAAGCATTAAAGATTACCTCGTTATTGGGGCAAAAGGAATGGCTATGGGAATGGCAGATGTTGTTCCTGGAGTATCAGGTGGCACAATTGCTTTTATTTCAGGCATTTATGAGGAGTTAATTTCCTCAATTAAATCTATTGATCACAAAGCGGTTAAGGTACTTTTAACCCAAGGTCCAATGGCCTTTTTAAAACACATAAATGCTTTCTTTTTAATGGCAGTCTTTGCTGGCATAGCAATTAGTGTAGTTAGTTTGGTTAAGCTAATTCATTACCTCTTAGAGAATCACGCAATTTTGCTTTGGTCTTTCTTTTTTGGGCTAATTGTAGCTTCTGCAATAACTGTAGGCCAAAAGGTTACAAAATGGTCGGCTGGAAGCATTATCAGTCTTTTGGCAGGCGCTGTAATTGCTTACTTTATTACAGTAGCAACTCCTGCTGAAACTCCAGAAAGTTGGTGGTTTATCATACTTTCGGGAAGTATTGCCATTTGTGCCATGATATTACCAGGTATTTCAGGAAGCTTTATTCTATTGCTTTTGAAAAAATACAAGTTTATTACAGGAGCTATTAAAGACTTCGATTTAGTAACCATAGCCCTTTTCGGGATAGGAGCTATTGTTGGATTAATAAGCTTTTCTCACGTTTTAAGCTGGTTATTTAAAAAGTATCACAACCAAACTATTGCTGTGCTTACAGGCTTTATGATTGGCTCATTAAATGTAGTTTGGCCTTGGAAAATTGTTTTAGAAACAAGAATAAACTCAAAAGGAATTGAAGAACCCTTTAGATACGAAAGCGTTTTACCAACCAATTTTGAAGGAGAATCATTTGTAATTGGTGCAATTGCATTAGCTATTGTTGGTTTTGGGTTAATTATATTGCTTGAAAAGGTTTCTAACAAAAAGCAGGTTTCATGAGGTTATTCGGTTTAATCGGCCAAAACCTTAATCATAGTTTTTCAGAAAATTATTTTGAAACAAAATTCAAAAAAGAAGGTATTTCCGATTGTAAATACCAAAACTTCGAGATTCCAAGAATTAACGATTTACCTGCATTATTAAAGGATAATAAAGACCTTGTTGGCCTAAATGTTACCATACCCTACAAAGAATTGGTAATGCCCTTTTTAGATGAAGTTTCGCCCGAGGCCGAAATCATTGGGGCAGTGAATACTATTCAAATAAAAAATGGCAAAACCATTGGTTACAATACCGACTTTTTAGGCTTTGAGCAAAGTTTATTAACCTTTTTAAAGGGAAATATTAGGCGAGCCTTAATTCTAGGTTCAGGCGGAGCCGCAAAGGCTGTTGCTTTCGGCTTAAGAAGATTAGGAATATCTTATCAATTTGTTTCTAGAAGAAAAAATGAAGGCTCAATAACCTATGACCAAGTGATAAGTGAGCTTATTCTTCCTAATTTATTGATTATTAATTGCACGCCTTTAGGTACTTATCCAAAAGTTAACGACCTACCTCCTATTCCTAAATCATTCTTAAATAACTCTCATTTTATTTACGATTTAGTTTACAACCCTGAAGAAACTGCCCTAATGAAATTAGGAAAATCAAAAGGTTGTAATGTGAAAAATGGTCTTGAAATGCTTCAAAATCAAGCAGAAGCAAGTTGGGAGATTTGGAACTCTTAGCCAAACCCCAAACCTACAATTGATTTTATGCTGTATTATGGATTTGAAAACCATAATTATTACTTTTAGCCAAAACCAATTTTATGAAAATTTATCCCCTTGAAACCGGAAAATTCATGCTCGACGGAGGCGCTATGTTTGGCGTAGTACCAAAATCTTTGTGGCAAAAAACAAACCCAGCTGATGCCAACAATATGTGTTCTTGGAGTATGAGATGCTTGTTGATTGAAGATGGAAATAGACTCATATTAATTGATGCAGGTATGGGAAATAAACAAAGTGAAAAGTTTTTTAGCTACTATTTTTTACATGGAACTGATACTTTAGATAAAAGCCTTCAAAATATTGGTTTTTATAGAGATGAAATTACAGATGTTTTTCTAACGCATCTACATTTCGATCACTGTGGAGGAGCAATTGAAGATATAGGAAATCAAACTTATCGACCTGCTTTTAAGAATGCAAAATTTTGGAGTAATGCAAATCATTGGCAATGGGCAACTCAACCTAACCCCAGAGAAAAAGCATCATTTCTTAAAGAAAATATTTTACCAATTCAAGAGAGTGGTCAACTTAATTTTTTAGAAATGCCACAAGGCGATTTCTTACAAGATTCTGATCTTGGGTTTGGGGTTCTTTTTGTTAATGGACATACCGATAAACAAATGATTCCACATATTCAATATAAAGGTAAAACACTTGTTTTTTGTGCGGATTTATTGCCATCCACAGGTCATATTCCTTTGCCGTATGTTATGGGTTACGATACAAGACCTTTGCTAACTATGGAAGAAAAAGGGAAATTCTTAAAAAATGCTGCAGACAATGAATATATTTTGCTTTTAGAGCACGATTATTACCACGACTGCTGTACCATAGTAAATACCGAAAAAGGACCTAGATTAGGTGAAGCTTTTCAATTCAAAGATATGTTTGGCAATTAAGTCAAAGTCTTATCTCTAAATGCATTAACAAAAAGCATATTCCCGTTTTCGGGGAAATTTTTGAAGTAATCTGCACCCTCAGATTTTAACCTTTCTCCGTTAAATCCTACAATGGTTAAATCTGCATCTGTTGATTTATCGGCAATGGTTTCGCCATAAGACATGCCTGAAGAAAGTGGAATTAGATTTATGTTTTTGGTTGAAATTGGCAACCTTCCTGAAGATACCAAGTCTATCAAACTTTGTTTTTGTTGCTCCATTTCCCCATCAGGATAAACAGAAAATATTTTAATTACTCCTTTTTTCCATTCAGGATGCCCCAAAATAATATAGGCCAAAAGAATCATCAGGTTCGAATTCAAATAGTCTTCAGGCGAAATCCAAACATGAATTTCTTTTTGGTAGCCAAATCCCTTTAAGGTTGTTCTTAAAATACAAACATCGAAAGGTGTTGCTTGTAATAGTCCAAAGTTGTTTACAAAGTCTGTTACACCTTGACTTTCGGTTTGGGTAAATTCAAATAAAATTAAATTATTTCCCTTGCCCGAAACACCCGATAATTGAATTGATTGGGCAATAGCTGAAGTATAAGATGGACTAATAATGGTATCTAAAACCACCTTGCTCTTGGTTTTTTCAAGCAGTTGAACTAATCTTTCCTTTATGTTTTGAGATTGCTTGTAGGTTTCCTCAGAAAGAAATCCTTCGATAAAATGAATGTAAGTACCAAAACCATATCTGTGTGAAACCCAGCGCACCAAATCTATGCCTGAGCGCCTTTGAAACGTATTAGGAGAAATAGAAATCACAAAAGGTCTCCAAGCATCTTGGTTTTCTTCTCTATCTCGTTTTTGCAAAAACACTTGAAGTTCTCTAGTTATTTGAAAAATTAACCCCTTCCCTAGCCTGACAATAGATTTAGTTTCGGGATGAGAGCTTTTTACCCATAAATAAATTCCAACCATTAATGATAATGACAAAAATGCGTAGGCTGTATTCATTTTAAACATCAAGTAAAAACAAAGAATCGCTCCTCCTAAAGAAAAATACCATCTTGATTTAAATGTTGGCCTGTATGAAGGATCAGAAGACAAATGCTCTAAAAAACTAATTGAGCAAATTGCGCCGTAGGTTACCATAAAAAACATCGATATTATTTGGGCTACAAAATCAATATCGCCAACAGCAATAAAAAAGAAAGCAATTACACAAGTAATTAAAGATGAATTAATTGGCTCATTATCTTTTGGTTTTCCTTTAGATAACCAAGAGTTAAGTGTTTTGCTAAATATATTGTCACTTCCTAAGGCTTGAAGAGTTCTAGGAGCAATCATAATGCTACCCAAAGCCGAAGAAATTGCAGCACAACCTAAGCCAATTGGAATTATTGGTGGCCAAATAGCAATTTTTTGCATCACCAAATCATCAATATTAGCTAACTCACTAATATTTGCTGATAGAAATAGTTTAAAGGTTACAGCTATGTAAACCAAAATACCCACAATGGTAGCTAGAATTGTTCCTCTTGGAATTGATTTTTGGGGATCTTTTAAGTCTCCTGACAACCCCAAACCGGCTGCTATTCCCGTAAAAGCAGGGAAAATTATAGTAAAAACATAGAAAAAAGAATCGGGTTTTTCAATGGTTGCAAAAATATCTCCTGAAGATATTGAAGATGGCTCGCCAAACAAAAACATTCCAATAGAAATACCAAGCACTGCAACTACCAAATACAAAGCTTTTACCCCAATATTTGCCCCTTTAGATAACATTAATATTGAAAGTAAACCCATAAATATTAGCCCAACCATTCTATCGGTTAAGAAAAAGCCGTAATTCTCGTAAATTAATTGACTAACAGGTTGAAAAGAAATGGCAAATGCAATTACATAAAAAGCAACACTTATAGCTTGAGAGAGAAAAAGAGCAATTCCAATAGATGCTCCTACATCAAACCCAAAAGAGCGCGAAATCATGTAGTAAGCACCTCCGCCTTCAACTTTTTTATTAGTGGCCACTTCTGCCATGGCCAAGGCTGTTGGTATGGTAACCAAATGACCAATTAAAATAATCATCAAAGTACCGATAAGACCAACATGAGCCACAGCATATCCAAATCTTAAGAAGAGAATTGCTCCTAAAATTGTACTTATGGCAGTCATAAAAACTGCCATAGTGCCTAAGCTACCATTTGTTGATTGAGATTTTGGTAAAGGTTCACCAGCCATTATACAATAATAGTTTAAGAATTATAAACTTAAATTCTATTGTATAAAATTTATAGAGGTTAAGGCATTTTATAGGTTAAAGCATTGATGTTCATACCCGCTCCTACGGATGCCATCACTATTATTTCGCCCGATTTAAATGAATAATTCGGCAAATTATTTTTTGAAATCATATCGTAAAGTACAGGTACAGTGGCTACAGAATTGTTTCCTATTTTTTGAATATTCATTGGAATGCATTCAACTGGAGCTTTTTCAATACCATACAATTGGTAAAGTCGATCTGCAATTGCCAAATCCATTTTTAAATTGGCTTGATGAATTAAAATTTTACTTACCTCTTCAATTGAAAAGCCACTATTGTCAATACAAGATTTTATGGCTTTTGGAACATTGGTAAGGGCATAATTATAAATTTTACGTCCGTTCATTTTCATGTAATTGGCATCCTTAGTTTCTTCAAAATAACCTTCTCCCATCATTAAAAAATGAACCTCCTCTGTGGTGTGAGATAATGCCGCATGGTTAATTATCCCAACTTGATTTTTTCTTTCTGATGCTTCTAATACAACAGCTCCTGCCCCATCTGCATAAATCATTGAGTCTCTGTCAAAAGGATCTGCCATTCGTGACAGTGTTTCTGAACCAATTACCAAACACTTTTTTGCGTATCCAGATTTTATAAAAACATCTGCCTGAATCATTGCTTGCACCCAACCGGGGCAACCAAATACCACGTCGAATGCTACACAACTAGGGTTATTTATTTTTAATTGATGCTTCACTTTTGATGCTATTGATGGAAGCATATCGGGCACCGGTTTGTCGAAAGGAACGTCTCCAAAATTATGTGCTACAATAATTTGGTCAATTTCTTCTTTATCAATCTTGGCCTCGTTAATCGCTCTTTGGGCCGCAATTGTTGCCATATCTGAATTCAACATGGTTTCAACTGCGTACCTTCTTTCTTTTATACCTGTAATTTGGAAAAACTTCTCAATAATATCTTCGTTATTACTAGATAGTTTTATGCCGTTTTCACCATAAAATGAACTTTGGATAAAATTTGAATTTTGTACAATATTTTCAGGGATATAAGAGCCTGAACCCGAAATAATTGAAGTTACCATAAATTAAAATTTTTTACCAAGTTGATCTAATTCAATTTAAGGATGTAAACTTTATTCAATTAAGGTACAACGCAAACAGGTAAAAAAATAGAATTAATTTATTGATTTAAAACCACATAAACACAATTACATTACACTACATAAATAAGAAAAAGATCAATCAAAACTTATGAAATATGGACCACCATTTTGTGTATTGAAAATGTTAGGTTTTGATTCAGCGTTTTGATTATTAGGTACAAAATTTTCTACGGCTTGAGACGATTTTTTATTGGTTGGTTTTATAATAAAATAATCATATTCCATCTTTCCTGCTGTGTCTCCTACTCCAATTTTAAAGTTTGGAAAGACTATACTATTATTTGACTTTATAAAATTTGCGCAAACTGAATCTTGAGTAATGATAGGATGTAAAAACTCAGCAGAATATTGTGTGAATGCCACCAATTCAAACTTTTCGAAGTATTCATCTCTTGGTCCGAAGCAAAACGTTGTATGATTTCCAGCTTGGTTAAAATCTACATAAACCGATTTTGGGTGATTAAAAACTGTAACCTGATTGGTATTTACCTTTTGCCAGGTTTGGTAAATATTAAAAAAAACAAAAAGGAGAAAACCTCCAAAAACCAACTTCAACCATTTTTTGTCTTGGCTAATTAACAAAAACACAATTCCTACTAATACACAGTAAAAGGCAATAACTTCAAAATTTCCAATTATTAAACCCGAAACAAAAGAGTAAGGTAAATTAGAAATAAACTCAACCATAAAATTTTGGACAAGTAAAAGGTAATTCAAAACCCAACCAAAAATATAAGCCAAAGAGCTTGACCAATAAAACAAAGATGCAAGTAACCCAATGGTTAAATTTATTGTTGCCATTGGAATAACAAATAGGTTTGCCAACAAAAAATATGAAGGCATCTGGTTAAAGTAAAAAATAGAAAGAGGTAATACGGCCAGCTGAGCAGCGATACTTACGCATACTAATCCCCACAAATAATTAGATACTTTACTTTTAAAATTAACAAGGTTATATAAACCCGGAAAGATTATCAAAATGCCTATTACAGCCAAATATGAAAGCTGAAACCCAATAGATGCCAATAACTCTGGCTGACTTAAGGTTAGAATTAATGCTGAAATTCCAAGTGTATTAAAAATATTGCTGTTTCTTTCTAGCTGATCGCCAATAATTAAACAAGAAAACATGGTGGCTGCTCTAAAAATACTTGGACTAAGACCTGTAATGAATGCATAAGTCCAAATAATACTAATTTGGATAAAAGCGGAAAACCACCTTAACCACCTTCGTTTTCTTAGTCCTTTTAAAAGTAAACCCAACAGAAAATACAATATACCTACGTGCAACCCAGAAACCGCCAAAACATGCATTGTACCTGCATTGGCATACTGGCTTGAAATATCATCATCTAAATTTTCTTTGTTTCCCAAAACAAGAGCAGCAAAAACTGAAAAAGAATTAAAGTTTTTAAAATAGGGATGATAGCTTTCTAATATGGTAGTTCTTAAATTTTTTAAACCATCTAAAAAATGGAATCCAGAAGGTTTTATTTCAATTAAACCTCTAAAAGAATAAAAACCTTGAAAATGAATGTTTTGACGTGCTAAAAACATGGGGTAATCAAAACCCCAAGGGTTAACTTTTGGTGGGATTTTTTGAACTCTATTGGGTAAAATAAAAACATCTCCAACTGAAAATTTTATGTCTTCGGAATATTCTTTAAAATACAAAATACAATTGCCCTTTTGGTATTCAACAATACTAGAATCCTTCAATTGTGCAATTATCTCCCCTTGTAGCTTAATCCCCTTTTCGTTGGTAAACAATGGTTTATCGGTAATTTTTATGGCAATTTGCTCTGCTTTATTAGGGATAAAAAAATTAGCTTGATTTTCTAACCTGGTGTTATTCCATCGGTAAACGCCTAAAAAGAAGAAAAAGAGAAAAAGTAAACCACCAAACAATGAATGGTAAAGCTTTTGGTTTGTTTTTAATTGAAAAATTCCAAAAAAAACTACATATAAACCTAAAAGCAAAACAAGGCCAAAAGAAGAAATAGGATTAGTATTAATTCCAAGAAATAAACTAGGAATTATGCCTAAAAAATAAGGAATTACAAGTCTTAATATGGGGGCTTTTTTCAAAAACTGCATAGTTGAGCAGGGAAAAAGCCAAAATAAACAAAATCAACCGTCTAACGGTTTTTTAAAATGTTAAAAACTATATTCTTTTTCAAATATTATTCAAACCATGTTTTGGCATGTTCTAAATCTGATGTTACAAAAACTTTTAATCCTCTATTTAGGGCAACCGTTTCATAAAATCTGCCTTCTTCAAGATAATTCTCGTGGCAAACTATGGCTATCTTTTTAAGAGTTTTCCCCAATGAAGAAGCCTTTTCTGCAAGCTCAAAAGTATCAATAACCGATAATGAATATTCTAGTTTTCTCTCGTCACAAAAAACTTTCTTACAATTATTCTTTACAGATAACTCAAGAATAGAGAACGCGTAACTCTCTACATCTTTTAAATTATCATCAATCCCCCAAGTTTCTACTTTTAGGGTTTCATTTTCTATTTTAAAATTATAGTTTATTGCCATAATGTGTAGTGAAACACTTTGTACGCAAAAGTTTCTTTTTTGTTAAGCTTTGTACCAAAAAAAAATTCTAGGTAGAATTTAAATCAATATTTCTTTCAGTGCCTCAATGTAACTTTCAACCAATTTAGGAGTTTCGGCCTCTGCGTAAATTCTTAGAAGAGGCTCTGTACCAGACAATCTTGCCATTACCCATTCTGAGTTAGAAAGCCTGAATTTATATCCATCTAAGGTTTCTAGGTTTTGAACCTTTTTATCAGCTATTTGTGTAATACTATTGGAAGAAAGCGTTTTTAAAACCTTACTTTTTTGTTCTTCTGTTATTTTTAAATCTAATCGATTGTAAGCAAAAGCTCCTAATTTAGCTTCAATTTCATTAAGCAATTGGTTAATAGTGATATTTTGTTTGGCCAAAAACTCTAAAATTAAAAACGAATTAAAAATTCCATCTCGTTCTGGAATATGACCTGCAACTGCAATTCCACCAGACTCCTCCCCTCCCATTAAAATGGGTTGGTCTATCATAAGTTTAGAAATATGCTTGAAGCCAATGGGCACTATTGTAAGTGGTAAATTATACTTTTCGCACATTATTCTAATTTTATCGGTAGAAGAAAAACCTGTTGCTACAGGTCCGGTTTGGTTTTTATATTTTACCAAAATCCACAATAAAATCAACATTATTTCATGGCTATTGATATAATTTCCTTGGCCATCCATCATCCCTATTCTATCCGCATCTCCATCAACTACAAAAGCCAAATCAAATCTATTTTCATATTTAAGGTAGGCTGAAAATTGGGTTAAGTTTTTAAGAATTGGCTCTGGTGAAATTCCTTCAAAAAGAGGGTTTCTGTAACTTTTATATTCTTCAGATTTTGGCAATAATGTTTTGAATATTCCTTGACCAGATCCAAACATAGGGTTAAATGCCACATTTATGTTCGAAGCTGAAATTGCATCAAAATCAAACTTTGTTTTTAGGTAATTGATATAAGGAGTGGTAAGGTCAACCATATCTCCTTCTTCCAATTCAACTTTTTCGATACTTGGAAGGTTTATTTCATTTGGGATAAAATCCTCTACCTTTTTTATTTCGGAATCAATTAAAGGTCCCCCACTTTTCGATTTCAATTTATAACCATTGTACTCTGGTGGATTATGACTTGCTGTAATAATTATCCCCAAGCCACAATTATTTTGCAATGCAGCAAAAGAAATCATAGGCGTTGTAACAAAACCTTTAGCCAATACAACCTCTATACCCTCATGCTTAAAGGCTTTGGCAGCAAACAATGAAAACAATTCGCCATTAAACCTACAATCGTGGCCAATTACAACCTTTTTAGGCAGGTTGTTTTTTTTGATGTATAATGACGCTCCAACACTAATTCTAATTACATTTTCAACAGTAAATTCTTTGGCGATAATCGCTCTCCATCCATCTGTCCCAAATTTTATTTGTGTTATCATTTGTAAATTTTTCTTTTGTTTAGCGCTTGCTGATAAAGCTTTGCATTTTTTAAATGAGCCAAATAATTGGTAGAAAAATTGTGGTATCCAGAAAAATCTTCCTTGGCACAGAAATAAAGAAAATTATGTTTTTCGGCGTTTAAAACTGCATCAATTGATGATATCTCAGGTATTAAAATTGGCCCTGGAGGCAAGCCTGTAAATTTATATGTATTGTAAGGTGAGTCTATTTGCTTGTGAATATTCAAAACCCTTTTTATGGTAAAATCGTTATGAGCAAAAATTAAAGTTGGGTCGGCCTGAAGCTTCATGCCTTTTTTTAATCTGTTAAGGTAAACCCCAGCAACTTTTGGTTTTTCATCAATCTTGGCAGTTTCAGATTGTACTATACTGGCCAAAGTGCTAACTTCACTTTGAGATAAACCCAATTGTTTAGCTTTTTGCTTTCGCTCTTCATTCCAATACTTTTTATATTCTAAAGCCATTCTTGCAATAAACTGCTCTGGAGAAGTATTCCAGTAAAACTCATAGGTATTTGGCAGAATTAGAGCTGGAAAAGTAGTTGGTTTAAATCCGTAGCTATTCAAAAACTCGTTGTTACTAAAAATCGTTTGGAAATCAGCCGAATCTGGTTCTAAAATTTCCCCTAATGTAGCAGAAAGTTTTTCTTTTTTTCTAAAGGATTTTACCAAAACCTGAACTGGCTCTTGATCTCCAGATCTAAATAAGTTTATTAACTCATTATTACTTAAAGGCTTGATAATTTTGTATTTGCCTGGATTTAAATTGTTGGGATAGTTTTTTTGTTTGGCTACCCAATCAAAAGAGTTGATGTTTTTAACTACCTCTTTCTCTTGTAGCCCTGTTAAAACATCATCGTAAGTCCAATTTGAATAAATATAAAAGTACTCGTTTTGGTATTGTTCGTTTATGTTATTGGCATAAATCCACCTGTACAACATAAACACAGAAACGCTTCCTACCATCAAAAATAAAATTAGGACAATTGGAAGTGCTTTATTTTTTTTTTTCTGTTTCTTGGAAGCCAAACCTTATTCTATATTTTTAATTTCATTAATTATTGTTGAATCGGTTAATACCGAATACCTTGTATATTTTAGTGTTTCGCTTATAGGATAAAGCTCATTTAAATATTTAAACACCAATCCTTTTTCAGTTTTATAAACCTTACTTTGGTTAGGGAAATAATCTAAACCATAAACTACCAAAGTGTTATTACTATACTTATAACCTTTGTAATTAATAGGTGAATCCCAAAATTCTACATTTAAAAACTCAGCTGGTTTGTTGCTTTTTATATCTGCCAAATTCGAAATACTTGAATCTGCCTTTGTTTGCTTTTGAAACTTAACTAAAATAATTATTGGTAATTTATTTTTTGCAATTAGCTCTTCAGTTTGAACTTCAATTGGTTTTTCTGTTTTTATTTTCTCGATAGTTGTATCATCTGTATCAAAAACGTTACTAATTGTATCTTGTAAATAATTATTTTGAGCCATACTAATAAATTGCGAATCAACCTGACTTAAAGTGGAATCTTCATAATAAATAGATGTATCTATTTCTGCCAATAATGCTGAATCTTCCTCAGTTTTATTTAATGTGTTTGATGATGCCTGATTCTTTATTGAATTTTTTCCATCCTTAGGATTGATTTTATCTTTAGTAGGATTAATCGCTTCTTTTCCTTGTTTATTCTTTTTTGGAACTTCAACCAAAACTTCTTTTTCAATTACTTGTGGCTGAATAAATATATTACTCCCTATAGCCCCAAATAAAAGGCCTAGCAAGAAAAAAAAAGAATATTTTATTTTATTATTAATAGCAGTATAATTAGGTTTAGTAGCTTAACATCATTTAACATGACAATTGCAACCAATAAAGTTGAATTGGCGTTGTTTTTGAACAAATTTAAGCGTTAAAAATAGTATCAATTATGAAAGAAATTATCAAATTATTTTCAGTAGCAATATTAGGTGGATTAGTTGTATTTACAGGTATTAAACTTGCAGAAAAACCTGAAAAAATAATTCCTCAAAACCATTCAACGCAAAGTAGCTCAAATACTTCTACCCAAGTTAAATCGCAATTTACAAATTATTACCCCGATGTTATTGCAAATACAGATTTTAGGGTAGCTGCCAAAAATTCAGTTAACTCGGTTGTGCATGTCAGAACTGTTTTCGAATCGAAAACAACATATTATAATGACCCATTTATGGAGTTTTTCTTCGGTAGAGGAACTTTAGAACAAAGGTCTCCTCAAAGAGAAGGACAAGGGTCTGGGGTAATTATTTCTGATAATGGTTATATTATTACCAATAACCATGTTATTAATGGTGGCGATAAGGTTGAAGTAACCCTAAATAACAGGAAAAAATATCAAGCTAAGGTAGTAGGAACAGATCCTACAACTGATATAGCTTTACTTAAAATTGAGGATGAAAATCTGCCTTTTATGAATTATGGTAACTCTGACAATTTAGAAGTTGGTGAGTGGGTTTTGGCTGTAGGTAATCCTTTTAATTTAAGATCTACTGTAACTGCGGGAATTGTTTCGGCCAAAGGAAGAGATATTGGTATTTTAGATAGAAATCAAAAAAATGGTTTGCCAGCAATTGAATCTTTTATTCAAACTGATGCAGTGGTAAACCCTGGAAACTCAGGAGGTGCTTTGGTGAATACCAATGGAGAATTGATAGGCATTAACACTGCAATTCAATCAAATAAAGGAAGTTATACCGGCTACTCTTTTGCTGTACCAGTTAATATCGTAAAAAAGGTAGTTAACGATATCTCAGAATTTGGAACTGTTCAAAGAGCATTTATTGGGGTTTCAATTAGACCAATAGACGAAGAATTGGCCGAAGAAGAAAACCTAAAAGACTTAAACGGAATTTACATTGCAGGAGTTACAGATAATGGCGGTGCGGAAGATGCAGGACTTGAAAAAGGAGATGTGATTAAAAAAGTTGGGGCTGTTGAGGTGAAAAACATACCCGAATTACAGGAGCAACTTAGCAAATTCAGACCAGGCGATAACGTTATGATAACGGTAATGAGAGGAAATGAAGAAGTTGAAAAATCTGTAACTCTAAAAAATAGATTTGGAAACACAGAAGTTATTAATAAAAAAGAGTCGGTTTATTTAACCGATTTAGGAGTTCAACTTGATGAAGTAAACTCTGAATTAAAAGATAAATTAAACATTTCGGGAGGTTTACAAGTTACTACTCTTACACCTGGTAAATTAAAAAGAGCTGGATTTGAAGAAGGTTTTATCATTACAAAAATTGACGACAAAGCCATCAAATCGAAACAAGATTTTGAATCTTCAATCGACGGAAAAAAAGGTGGCGTTCTTATAGAAGGTATTTATCCAAATGGTATGAAAGCCTATTATGGGCTTGGACTGTAGTAAGTGTACAAAGTACACTTAAGTAGACTGATTATCAATAATATAAAACCCCAAAAGCTTGCAAAAGCACTTTTATTGAAGTACTTTTGCGGGCGATTTTCGAATAATGTTTACTATTTAATATTAACTTAAAGTAAAGAAGAAATTATGAGGCAATTAAAAATCACAAAATCAATAACCAACCGCGAAACCAAATCACTAGAAAAATACCTTCAAGACATTAGCAGAGAAGGAATGATTACTGCTGAAGAAGAAGTAGAACTAGCAAAAAGAATAAAGCAAGGCGATGAAAAAGCTTTAGAAGAATTGGTAAGGGCTAATTTGAGATTTGTGGTTTCTGTTTCAAAACAATATCAAAACCAAGGACTTACCCTACCCGATTTAATTAACGAAGGAAATTTAGGTCTAATAAAAGCAGCTCGTAAATTCGACGAAACAAGAGGTTTTAAATTTATTTCTTATGCTGTTTGGTGGATTCGTCAATCTATTCTTCAAGCCTTAGCAGATCAATCTCGAATTGTTAGATTACCACTTAACCAAGTAGGTTCGCTAAATAAAATAAACAGAACACTTTCTAAATTAGAACAAGAATTTGAAAGAGTTCCTTCAGCCTCAGAAATTGCAGATAATTTAGATATTTCTGAAGACAAAGTTGCTGATTCAATGAAAATTTCGGGAAGACATGTTTCTGTTGATGCTCCATTTAAAGAAGGTGAAGATCATGGTTTGCTTGATGTTTTATCTGAAGAAAACTCGCCCCAAACCGACCATAATGTAATGAGAGAATCATTATTATTAGAAATTGATAGGTCTTTAAACACACTTGCCGACAGAGAAAGTGATGTAATTAAACTTTTTTACGGTATAGGCATGAAACATGCTTTAACCTTAGATGAAATTGGCGATAAATTTGAATTAACTCGAGAAAGAGTTAGACAAGTAAAAGAAAAAGCCATCAAAAAACTAAGGCAAAATTCTAGAAGCAAATTACTTAAAGCTTATTTGGGCTAACCCCCCACTTCCAATTTGTAATTTATATCCAAAACCCACATAATGAATAATACCACGTTAGAGGTTAAAGCTTATAACCAAGACTTTGACCGATGGAATGATAGACAAAGGGCAGCTGTAAACCTTATTAGTTCTATTGGTAACCTAATGTATAACCATTCAATAGAATTGGTTTTATTTAGAAACGAGCTTGTTGACAAAAGCGTTTCTGAAATTTTAAAACTTCATGAGTACGGAAGAAAAACAGTAAACAAACCAATTGATGTTTTTACCTCTTCTGATTTGGCTCGTTTAATTGAAGGAATGAATTTAGCTCCATCTAAAATTGATATTGGAAGGTTAGCTAACGAATGGTTGAACGAACAAAAAAATTACCAAACAAAACAGGAGTTTTTAAACGATAAGTTAACCTCTTTAATTGGTGATGTAAACTTTAATATTACACCTAAAGATGTAGTTCTTTTCGGATTTGGTAGAATTGGAAGATTATTAGCAAGAGAAATCATTAAACAATCTGGAAAAGGCCAACAATTAAGACTAAAAGCTATTGTAGTTAGAGGGATTGATGCCGATCAATTGGTTAAAAGAGCAGCATTGTTTATTAATGATTCTGTTCATGGTCCATTTAATGGCAATGTTGATATTGACGAAGAAAATATGACCATAATTATTAATGGTCAGCGAATTAAAATGATTAATGGCTCAAATCCTGAAGACATTAATTATGAGCAATATGGTATTTCTGATGCTTTGTTACTAGATAACTCAGGTGCTTTTAGAGATAAAAATGCCCTTTCAAGACATTTAAAAGCAAAAGGTATTTCAAAAGTGATTTTAACTGCTCCTGGCAAAGAAATTCCAAATATTGTTTACGGAGTAAATCACACTGAGTTAGACATAGAAGAGGAAAATATATTTTCTGCTGCCTCTTGCACAACAAATGCAATTGTGCCTGTTTTACGAGTAATTGAAGATCATTTAAGGGTAGTTAAAGGTCATATCGAAACCGTACATTCTTATACAAATGATCAAAATTTGTTAGATAACATGCACCCCAAAAACCGCAGGGGAAGGTCGGCGGCAGTAAACATGGTTATTACCGAAACAGGCGCAGGAAAAGCTGTAACCAAGGTAATTCCTGAGCTTAAAGATAAATTAACTGCCAATGCTGTTAGGGTACCTACTCCAAATGGCTCTTTGGCAATTTTAAGCTTAGAGGTAGCCAAAGAAACTTCTCTTGAAGAAGTAAACAACCTAATGAAAAAAGCTGCCTTTGAAGGAAACTTGGTTAACCAAATCAATTATTCTATTGAGAACGAAATGGTTTCTTCAGACATTATTGGAAACACTTGTTGTAGCATTTACGATAGCCCTGCAAGTATTATTCATCCTGATAAAAAAAGCATTGTTTTATATGTTTGGTACGATAATGAGTTTGGATATACCAAACAAGTCATAAGATTAGCTAAATTTGTAGCCAAAGTTCGGAGGTTAATTTATTATTAATTTTTCGATTTAAAGTTTGAAGCCCCTGCAGAACACAGGGGCTTCGTTTTTTAAATTAACAGTAGAAGTTTTAAATCTTAACTGTTTTCTAAAATTTCCACCTCTTCATATAGCTAGTTTCGTGAAAAATATTTCATGAGAGTTCATTTTATTGCCATTGGAGGAGCAGCCATGCACAACATGGCTATTGCATTACATAAAAAAGGATTTGAGGTTTCGGGCTCAGACGACGAAATATTTGACCCTTCAAAATCAAAACTAGAGAAATACAACCTCCTCCCTCCTGCCTATGGATGGTTCCCCGAAAAAATAAATGATAAACTCGATGCTATTATTTTGGGAATGCATGCAAGAAAAGACAACCCTGAACTTTTAAAAGCCCAAGAACTTGGCTTAAAAATATTTTCTTATCCAGAATATATTTATAGCCAATGTAAAGACAAAACAAGAGTGGTTATTGGTGGAAGTCATGGTAAAACTTCAATTACAGCAATGGTACTTCATGTGCTAAATTACTTTAACATGAATTTTGATTACATGGTTGGAGCACAACTAGAGGGATTTGAAACCATGGTTAAATTATCTGATGCGCCAATTGTTATTCTTGAAGGAGATGAGTATTTATCTTCTCCAATAAACTTATCTCCAAAGTTTTTATGGTACAAACCACATATTGCAGTGCTTACCGGCATTGCTTGGGACCACATAAATGTTTTTCCAACATTTGAAAATTATGTAGAGCAATTTGATTTGTTTGCCCAAAGTATTGAAGAAGGTGGTTATTTATTTTACTACAATGGAGACAAACACTTAAATAACATCGCTTTAAAGCAAAACAAAATAAACTGCAAAGCCTACGATACACCAAATCATGTAATTGATAATGGTATTACCTATTTAATTGATGAAGACAAAAACAAACTAGAATTAAATGTATTTGGTGAGCATAACTTGCAAAACATTGAAGCCGCTAAAAATATTTGTTTTCAATTAGGAATTTCTTACAATGCTTTCAATCTTGCAATAGGTTCATTTAGTGGCGCAGCAAAAAGGTTAGAAAAGTTAGTTTCTCAAAAAAACTACTCAGCATTTAAAGATTTTGCCCATTCACCTTCTAAATTAAAAGCTACTGTAAACGCAGTTAAAGGTCAGTTTAAAACCCGTAAGGTTGTTGCTGCTGTTGAGCTGCATACCTTTTCGAGTTTAAACAAAAAGTTTTTAGGAGAATATGCGGGTACTATGGATGAAGCCGATGTAGCTTGCGTTTATTATAGCCACCATACTATTGAACACAAAAAATTAGAACCTATTTCTGAAAAAGAGGTGAAAACTGCTTTTCAAAATGAAAACCTAAATGTATTTACTTCATCAGAAGAGTTGCAAGCATTTTTAAAAGCCGAAGATTACAACAATGCAGTTTTACTTTTGATGAGCTCAGGAAATTTTGATGGAGTAAATCTCTTAGAGTTTGCCCAAGAAGTTGCTCCAAATTAAAAGGTTCTAAATACTTTAATTTTAATAAAAATATAGGTAGAAACTGCTCCGTATAAAAGACTAATAAACAGCAAAGCAAACAATTGCATTGTGCTAAAAATTATTGGGTTGTGAGTAAACTGTCTCATATTTTTAGTTATTAAAGCAATCTGTTCTTTTGTGTAATTATTTGCCTCAGCTTCTGCTAACCTTTCTGCAATTTCTTCATCAAAATATCCTGGATTTAATTCTGTGAAATAAAAGATTTGGAATAATCCTACCAAAACCAAAAATATGGCAGCAGGCTTCATGGCTCCTTTAAAAAGCACCTTAAATTCGGTTGTATTTTCAGATTGATAAATCTCTCTAAGGCCAAAAAAAATGGCAATTAAAACCAATAGTAAGTATACGTAAAAGGCAATATCTGGTGCACCAAAAAAAACTTCGGCGAGGCGAAATAAAAATCCAACAAACGCTAAACCTACCGAAACAAGTAAAGTGCGATTACTCATAAGTTTATCCGTTCATCGAAACCAAAAACTCTTCGTTAGAACGAGTGTTTCTCATGCGCTGCTGCAAAAATTCCATAGCTTCAACAGGGTTCATATCTGATAAGTGTTTTCTTAAAATCCATACACGTTGAAGCGTTTCTTTATCAACTAATAGGTCATCTCTACGGGTAGAAGAAGCAACTAAGTCGATAGCTGGGAAAATTCTTTTGTTAGATATTTTTCTATCTAATTGAAGCTCCATGTTACCTGTACCTTTAAACTCCTCAAAAATTACCTCATCCATTTTAGAGCCTGTTTCAGTTAAAGCTGTTGCAATAATGGTAAGTGAGCCACCATGTTCAATATTTCTAGCTGCTCCAAAAAATCTTTTGGGTTTGTGTAAAGCTTGGGCGTCTACACCACCTGTTAATACTTTACCAGAAGCTGGAGCTACAGTATTGTACGCTCTTGCTAAACGAGTTATAGAATCTAAAAGAATTACAACATCGTGGCCACATTCGGTCATTCTTTTGGCTTTACTTAAAACCAAGTTTGAAATTTTTACGTGTTTTTCAGCAGGTTCATCAAAAGTTGAAGAAACAACCTCTGCCCTAACACTTCTCTTCATGTCGGTAACCTCCTCAGGGCGCTCATCTATTAATAAAATAATTAGATAAACCTCAGGGTGATTAAAAGCAATTGCATTAGCAATCTCCTTTAATAAATTGGTTTTACCCGTTTTTGGTTGGGCTACAATTAAACCCCTTTGTCCTTTGCCTATCGGAGTAAACAAATCAATCATTCTAGTTGATAATGAATCTTTTGAATGACCTGTTAGTTTTAATTTTTCTTCTGGAAAAAGTGGGGTTAAGTAATCGAAAGGAACTCTATCTCTTACTTGCTGAGGAGTTCTTCCGTTTATACTTTCAATTTTAATTAAAGGAAAATACTTCTCGCCTTCTTTTGGTGGACGAATTGTACCTTTAACAGTATCACCTGTTTTTAATCCAAATAATTTTATTTGAGATTGAGATAAATAAATATCATCAGGAGAAGTTAAATAATTATAATCTGAAGACCTTAAAAAACCATATCCATCAGGCATAGTTTCTAAAACACCTTCGCAAGTTACAATGCCATCAAAATTATATTCTGGTTCTTTCTTTTGGTGTCTATGGGGTTCTCTATTTTCATTACCAGTATCTCTTGGAGTATTATCTCTCCTTTCATTCTGATTTCTATCTGGAGTTCTTCTTGGGTTAGGAGTATTAGTAGGTGTATTTGAGCTAACATTAGAAGTTACCTCTGTTTTAGGCTCTGCAGAAATTGGTTTACTTTCATTGCTGGTTTCCACCTTTGGTGCATGTTTTTCCTCAGGTCTTGCAGGTCTTGGGTTTGGTTTTACAAAAGGCCTTTTAACTTCATTATCAGTTCTTATCTCTTCTTTTTTGGCCACTTCTTCAACTGGTTTTTCAACTCTTTTTCTCGGCCTTTTATTTTTATCAAACGCAGGCTTTTCATCTACAGCTGGAGCGCTTTGAGCTTTAATGGCTTGTTGATCTAATATTTGATATATAAGGTCTTGTTTTTTAAGTTTTTCTGCCTTCGTAACATCTAATTCTTTGGCAATTTCTCTTAGGTCGGCAACTAATTTGCCGTTTAATTCAATAATGTCGTACATGGGATAATAATCAATAACACTAAAATGGGGGGATAAATCTTGTCTCTTTAAGCGATTTCTTAGAAAAATCTTGTGAGAACTATTGCAATAATAAAAAAACAATCAATTGCTCAACGCTTATTTTTTAATTTTAATTTAGCCGCCCAAACTTTTTGATATGATTCAGAGAATTCAATCTGTTTACCTGTTGTTAGCCGCCCTTTGCGGGATGGCCTTGTTTTTTGTTGAATTTGCAAATTTCACTGCCGATTCTAACACTTTTGTGCTAGATTTTTTAGGAATTTCAATTACTTCTGAAGGCACAAACTTTTCACCTGTAAGCTCAATGGTAATAACTTCCTTTTCTGTATTGAGTTTTTTGCTTCCGTTTGTTGCCATTTTTCTTTTTAAAAACAGACAAAATCAGTTAAAACTAACTTATGTCTCTTTAGCCTTGTGCGGTGGCGTTTTTGCTACTGCCCTTTTTTACATTTTAGGTATTTCAAATTTTATTCCTCCTGCTGATGAAATATCAACAAGTTATGGCTTAGGCCTTATTATTCCCTTAGTTGAAATGGTGCTTTTGTTTTTAGCCTCATTAGGAATAAACAAAGATGAAAACTTAATTAAATCTTTAGATAGGCTAAGATAATTTTCTGGTTTTGGGGCCTAACTCTATTACTTCTAGGTTTTCTACCTTACCCTTATTAATAGCAAACCGCATAAGGGTTTTTACTTGGTGAAACCCTGAAATTCCTGCTGCACCCGGATTTAAATGCAACAAATTCAGTTTTTTATCCCACATTACTTTTAATATATGAGAATGTCCCGTAATAAATAATTGTGGTGGGTTTTCGAAAATTTGGGCTCTCACCCTATTATCATATCTATTTGGGTAACCACCAATATGGGTTATCCAAACATCTAAACCTTCGCAAATAAATCTTAAGTTTTCAGGGAATTCAGCTCTAACCCTCTGACCATCAATATTGCCATAAACTCCTTTTAAAGGTTTAAACTCTTTAAGTTTTTCTATCACCTCAAAATTCCCAACATCGCCGGCATGCCAAATTTCATCTACCTTATCGAAGTATTTGTAAACTTTTGGGTCTAAATGACCGTGAGTATCTGATATGAGTCCAATTAATTTCAAACAAACAGAATTGTAGTTTTGCAAACTTAATTGAATAGCTTGCAACGTTACGTTTTACAAATTAGTTTTGATGGTACCCCTTTTAATGGTTGGCAAAGGCAAAAAAACGCTCCTTCTGTTCAACAAGAAATAGAAGAAAAGCTATCAATAATATTAGGGAAAGAAACAACCGTAACTGGTTGCGGAAGAACAGATACTGGAGTTCATGCCAACGAATTTTTCTTGCATTTTGATGCCGATAAAGAATTATCAAACTACACCCATTTACACAAGCTAAATACCATGCTGCCTCCACAAATAGCAGTTCAAAATATTTACAAAGTCTCCTTAGATTTTAATACTAGGTTTGATGCCTTAAACCGAGAATACGTTTATTTAATCCATTTCAACAAAAACCCATTTTTAATTGATAAGTCTTTAAAGTTAGGAAAAAAAAATTTAGATGTAAACAAAATGAACCAAGCAGCTAATTTGCTGTTGGAGGTAGAAGATTTTACTAGTTTTTCGAAAGTTAAAACCCAAACCAAAACAAACAATTGTGATGTTACTTTTGCATATTGGGAAAACATTGAAAACGGAATAAAATTCACTATTAAAGCGAATAGGTTTTTAAGAAATATGGTAAGAGCAATTGTAGGAACTTGCCTAGCTGTAGGAGAAGGAAAAATGGAAATAGAAGAATTTAAACAAGTAATTGAAAACAAAAACAGGCAATCAGCCGGTACTTCGGTTCCCGCCTGTGGATTATATCTTAAAAAAGTAACCTATCCAAATAACGCATTTAATGTCTAAATCGGTTACTGGCAACGCATTCGACCTTGGTTTATTTAAAAGAATACTTAAATATGTATTGCCTTACAAAGGAGTATTTTATTTAACTTCATTTTTAACATTTGTTTTGGCGGCACTTGCCCCAATTAGGCCAATTATTATTCAATATACTTTAGATAAAAGTATTATTACCCCAAATAAAGAGCTGCTTTTTAACCTAACCATATTAATGGTGGGGATTTTAATTATTGAAACCCTTGTTCAGTTTTACCAAACTTACCTAGCCAATTGGTTAGGGCAAACAGTTATTAAAGACATTAGGATGAAGGTTTACAAAACCATATCCTCTTTTAAGCTAAAATATTTCGACAAAACGGCCATTGGAACTTTAGTTACAAGAACCATTTCTGATATTGAAACCATTGCAGAAATATTTTCAGATGGAGTGCTTATCATTTTTGGCGATTTATTAAAATTGGTGGTTGTAATTGGCGTAATGTTTTATACCGATTGGAAATTGGCTCTATTTAGCCTCTCCTCTATTCCAATTTTAATTGTGGCTACTAACATGTTTAAAAATTACATCAAGTTGGCTTTTCAAGATGTAAGAACACAAGTAGCTAGGCTAAATGCTTTTGTGCAAGAGCATATTACAGGAATGAACATCGTTCAAATTTTTAACCGCGAAGAAGAAGAATTAGAAAAGTTTAATGCCATTAACGAAAAGCACAAGCAAGCTCATATAAAAACTGTTTTGGCCAACTCAATATTCTTTCCTGTTGTTGAAATTTTAAGTGCCCTTTCTTTGGCGTTATTAGTTTGGTGGGGCTCTAGCGAAGTTCTTGCAGGCACTGTAACTTTTGGTGGTTTGGTAGCTTTTATTCTCTACATATATATGTTGTTTAGACCCATAAGACAATTGGCTGATAGGTTTAATGTGCTGCAAATGGGAATGGTAGCTTCAGAAAGAGTTTTTAATGTTTTAGATACAGAAGCTCATATTGAAAACAATGGAAGCGTTTCGGCAGAAAAAATTAAAGGAGATATTAAGTTTGATGATGTTTGGTTTGGTTACAAAGAAGATGATTTTGTTTTAAAAGGCATTTCTCTAGAAGCCAAACAGGGCGAGACCATTGCATTGGTTGGTTCTACAGGAGCAGGTAAAACCTCAGTAATAAATTTGTTAAGCCGGTTTTACGAGTTTCAAAAAGGCGATATATATATTGATAACCAAAACTTAAGAGATTTTGAATTGGGAAGTCTCCGAAAAAATATTGGTGTTGTATTGCAAGATGTATTTCTGTTTTCTGATACTATTTTCAACAACATTACCCTAAACGACCCAAACATTATTTTAGAGGAAGTTATAGAAGCTGCCAAAATTGTGGGTGCTCATGATTTTATCATGAAGTTGCCCGATAATTATCATTACTCTGTTGGTGAAAGAGGCTCTGTACTTTCTGTTGGCCAAAGACAATTGTTGGCTTTTATCAGGGCTTATGTTTACAATCCAAAAATTTTGGTTTTAGATGAAGCGACCTCTTCAGTTGATACTGAAAGCGAAGAGCTAATACAAAATGCTATCGAAAAACTTACTGCAGGCAGAACTTCCATTGTTATTGCTCACCGATTGGCTACCATCCAAAAAGCAAGTACCATTATGGTTATGCAAAAAGGAAAAATTGTAGAGCGTGGAAACCACCAAGAATTGCTTAAACAAAATGGGCAATACAAAAAACTGTATGAATTACAGTTTGAAAATGTAATGGAGTAAAATTTTTTGAAGCAAGAAAAAAATTGGCCGAAATGTGAATGGTTTTGTCACATAAAGCGCAACCAAGAAACTCATTAATTATTTAACATAAAAAAGCTCAGATTCCACATTGCATTCCGCACCTGCGGAACTCCCTTCTGTATGACGTTTTAAAATATGGTTCCGTCATTGCGAAAAACGAAACTTAGTGGAGTTTTGAAGCAATCTATTTTGAGTTATGCCATTTATTAAGATTTCTTCGCCCCCGAAAGTTTTCGGGGCTCGCAATGACGTGTTTTAATTTGGTTTAGTTGTTTTGAATAGTTCTCGATACTTCTTTCGCTGCGCTGCAGAAACTCGAACAAACGCAGTTTTTGTTTTTATATAGAAAAATAATGAAATAATAGGCATTTTTATAATTTTACGCATATTGTCTTATTGTTAGCTTACCAAAATTCAAATAATGGAAATTCCGAAATTTCATGAAACATTTAATCCCATTCTAAAAATTTTAGAAAACGGAGAAATAGTTCATCACAGAGAAATGATAAAAAATGTGATTAAAAAGTTTTACTCAAACTTAACTGAGGAACAATTAAACCAAAAAACAAAAAGTGGTGATATTTTAATTCAAAATAGAATTGCTTGGGGAAAATCATATTTAAAAAAAGGAGGTTATATTTCTTTTCCTAAAAGAGGAATGGTGCAGATTACGGAAAAAGGAAAAAATGTAATTTCTGAAAATTTAACGCTCGAAAAGGTCCAAAATAATGACTTTTTAGATTTTTATTCAGAAGAAAAATTGAAATCACAATCAGAAGTCTCTGATATTGAAAAAGCCACTCCTCAAGACCTAATTGATTCGGGGTTTCATAAGATTGAAGCGGAAGTGAAAAATGAGCTATTAGAAAAATTAAAAAATATTGATCCGTTTTATTTTGAAAAAGTCATTTTAATTCTCTTAAATAAAATGGGATATGGCGATTTCAAAGAAACGGCAAAAACGGGTGATGGCGGAATTGATGGTATCATTAATCAAGATAAACTTGGGCTGGAAAAAATTTATATCCAAGCTAAGAGGTATGGTGAAAATAAAGTAAGAGAAAAAGATATTAGGAATTTTATTGGAGCAATGAGCGGTGATACATTAAAAGGGGTATTTGTTACAACCTCCTCTTTTGATAATGGTGCTGTAAAAAAAGCAACCGAAGCTCATCACACCATAATTTTAATTGATGGAAACAGATTAGTAGAACTGATGCACCAATATAATGTTGGAGTTCAAGTATCTTCAACTTATGAAGTAAAGGAAATTGATTTAGATTTTTTTGAAGGAGAATAAATTAATTTCTCTTTATTCTCATTAATAAAGCTCTACCGATTGAATAATCTCGTAGGCTAAATACTTTTCTAAAATTTTACGATATTCTTCGGTAGCTGTGTAACCAAAACCACCTTCAAAAAACTCTGCTAAAGGCTTGTCCCAATCAGAGGTTAAAGGCAGTCCAAAGGCAAAATACTCGGGCTCTAAAGCTAAATCTTTATGAATTTTCATGGTGCAACATCTCTTTTGCAAAAAAGCCCAATACGAAAGCAAATCAACATAACCAAAGTAGTTTTTGTCTTCAAAAACCAGTTGTAGTAAGTCTTTCGGAGTTTCCATATACTTTACACGCATTTTTGGGTAAAACTGATTTTTTATATTTAGCATCTCAGCTTCATGAGAGCTGCCACTTATTACTAAAGCAGTTAAGTCACAAAAATTATTTTCTAAATCGTTAAAATACCTAGTTGTCGGCACTTCCAAGTTTGAAACCAACACAGATTGATTTTTCATGTAGGGAGCGGTAAAGTTTATTTCATCTTTTCTTCTTACTGATATAGCCAAGGAACCCAAGCCAACAGTATTTGGTTGTGAGTTTTTTAAATTGTAGTAGAATTTCGAAAAATTACCACTTTTATTAAATTCGAGCTTTAAATCAACATTTTTTTCAGCCTTTAACCATTTGGCAAAATCATTTAAAATATCAATTTCAATTCCTGTTAAATTCCCCTCGTCATCTTTAAAAGTAAAAGGATAATTTTCGAAATACAATACATTGAATTTGGCTTCTTTTGAAATTTGTGCTTCTTCCCAACTCCCAGGTAAAGATTGTGAAAAGGCAAAATTCAAACCTCCAAAAAACACAATAAATGCAATTAATCTTTTCATTGTTCGCAAGTAAACTATATGGGCTTATTAAACTCTAAAATTGTTTTCTCAATAATGGCAACACATGCAAGCAATTGCTCCTCGGTAATAACCAAGGGTGGTGCAAATCGAATAATGTTACCATGGGTTGGCTTGGCCAAAAGTCCGTTGTCTTTTAGAGCAACACATATTTCCCAAGCTGTTGTGCTGCTTGGATGATCGTTTATAATTATTGCATTCAAAAGGCCTTTTCCTCTAACCCTAGAAATTAAATCAGTTTTTCCAATTATTCTTTTCATTTCAGTGCGAAACAAATCACCTAATTTACGGGCATTTTGTGCTAACTTCTCATCTTTAACAACTTCTAAAGCTTCAACTGCAACTGCTGCTGCAATTGGGTTCCCACCAAAAGTACTTCCATGTTGTCCTGGCTGAATTACATTCATAACAGCATCATCAGCCAAAACTGCAGACACAGGATAAGCCCCGCCAGATAAAGCTTTGCCTAAAATCAAAACATCAGGCCTTGTATAAGTTTCTTGCTTTTCGCAATGTCCTTCACAATTGCAATTTCCACAAACAGCCAATAAACTTCCAGTTCTTGCAATTCCTGTTTGTACCTCATCTGCCATAAAAAGAACATTTTTCTCTTTACACATGGCTGCAGCTTTACTAATGTAATTGTCGTTTGGAGTATAAACTCCAGCTTCGCCTTGAATTGGCTCTACCAACATGGCAGCAATATTTTTATCTTCAAGCGCTTCGCGTAAAGCATCTAAATCATCGTAAGGAATTCTAGTAAACCCTGGTGTGTATGGTCCAAAGTTATCTCTAGCATCAGTATCATTCGAAAAAGAAATAATGGTAGTTGTTCTGCCATGAAAGTTACCTTCACAAACAATAATTTTTGCCAAATTATGCTCAATTCCTTTTACTTCATAAGCCCATTTTCTAGCCAATTTTAAAGCAGTTTCAACTGCTTCGGCTCCAGTATTCATTGGCAAAACCTTGTCGAAACCAAAATAATTGGTAATGTACTTTTCGTACTCTCCTAATTGACTATTGTAGAATGCTCTTGAAGTAAGGGTTAATTTTTTAGCCTGCTCAGTTAAGGCATTTACAATTCGTGGGTGACAATGACCTTGATTTACAGCAGAGTAAGCAGACAAAAAATCGAAATATATTTTTTTTTCAACATCCCAAACATAAACTCCTTCTCCTTTGTCTAAAACAACTGGCAATGGATGGTAATTATGAGCTCCATGGTTATTTTCTAGGTTAATTAATTCTTCTGATTTGGAAAGTGAATTTACTTGAGACATATCTATGAATTTGGGCTGCAAATATAGCTATTTTTGCCCCCTTTATGGGACGAAAAAAACGCAATTTACCTTTGTTAGAAAAGGTTTTATTTACCGATACAGGCGAATCGGGTAAGGCTGTTGGAAGAGCAGGAGAAAAAGTAGTATTTGCCAAAGGTGCAATTCCGGGCGATGTAGCCGATGTTCAAGTTTTCAGGAAAAAAAGCTCTTTTTTTGAGGGAAGTGTTACTCAAATTCATGAATATTCAGAATTTAGAACTGAACCTTTTTGCAAACACTTTGAGTTATGCGGTGGGTGTAGTTGGCAAAATATGCAATACGAAACGCAGGCTAACTTTAAAGAGAAAAAAGCCAAAGATGCTTTACAGCGATTAGGCCATGTTGAAGCTCAAAAATGGAATAATATTTTAAAAGCTCCTGCCATTAAGCATCATCGCAATAAGCTTGAATATACTTTTAGCCAAAGCAGATGGTTGACTGAAGAAGAAATAAAAACAGATTTAGATTTTGAAAACAGATTGGGCCTTGGGTTTCACTTACCAGGTAAATTTGATAAGGTCTTACACATTGAAGAATGTCATTTACAAGATTTAAGAACCAACGACATTAGAAATTTCATTTTCAAAAAATCTCTTGAATTAGAAATTTCATTTTTTCATTTAAGAAATCAAGTTGGGGTTTTAAGAAATTTGATTGTAAGAAACACTAATCAAGATGAATGGATGTTGGTTTTATCGATTACTGAGTTTTCTGAAAAAGTCGAGAACCTTTTGAACCAAGTCAAAAATGAATTTCCATTTATTACTTCTCTATTTTATGTAATAAATACCAAAAGGAATGATACTATTAGTGATTTAACCCCAGTTTTATTTTCAGGGAAAGATCACATTTTAGAAATTTTTGAAAATCCATTAAACCAAAAAATTAAATACAGAATAGGCCCAAAAAGCTTTTTCCAAACTAACAGCAATCAAGCACAAGAATTATACAAACTAGCTTTTAACCTTGCCCAACCAAAGGCAAACGAAACCATGTATGATTTGTATACAGGCACAGGTTCAATAGCCTTATTTTTTGCCAATGCAGTAAAAAAAGTTGTTGGTGTTGAATATGTTGAGGAAGCCATTGAAGATGCTAAAATAAATGCTCAGTTAAACGATATTGAGAATGTTTCGTTTTTTGCCGGCGACATGAAAGATATTTTTACCGAAGATTTTATTGCCGCCAACGGAACTCCCGATTTAGTTGTAACAGATCCGCCAAGAGCTGGAATGCACGCTGACGTGGTTGCCCAATTGGCCAAACTTAAACCTAATAGAATTTTATACATAAGTTGCAATCCTGCTACACAAGCGAGAGATTTAATTGAACTTACTCCTTTTTATGATGTGATTGAAAGTCAGTCGGTTGATATGTTTCCACATACCAACCATGTTGAAAACATAACCCTATTGCATTTAAAATCATGATACAACTCAACGAAGCATATTGGACAGAAAGGTGGAAAAACCACCAAACTGGTTGGGATATAGGATTTGTTTCTACTCCCATAAAAGAATATGTTGACCAATTAGAGAATAAGGAACTTAAAATTTTAATTCCGGGTTGTGGAAATGCTTACGAAGGTGAATATTTAATGAAGCATAGATTTAAAAACACACACCTTATTGATATTTCGCAAGAAGCCTTAAATGGTTTCAAAAAAAGATTTCCTTCCTTCCCTGAAGAAAATTTGCACCACGGAGACTTTTTCAATCACCAAGAAAAATATGATTTGGTAATTGAGCAAACATTTTTTTGTGCATTAAACCCCGAATTAAGAAAGGATTATGTAACCAAAATGCATGATACTTTAACTGAAAACGGAAAACTAGTTGGTGTACTTTTTCACGATAAATTATTTGACGACCACCCTCCTTTTGGTGGATTTTTAGAAGAATACAAAGCGCTTTTTGCCTCAAAATTCTTCATCCACAAAATGGAAATGTGTAAAAACTCAATTGAACCTCGCTTGGGTAGAGAGGTATTTATAAATTTGAAAAAAGTTAAATGATGGAAAATCGCTCGTTAATACTTAACCACGAAAAAATTCAACTAAAAATTGAGCGTATTGCACACGAAATTTACGAAAACCACTTTGATGAGGAGCAACTTCACTTTTTTGCCATTGAAACAAGAGGAGTAATTTTTGCCAAAAAATTGGCTGAAGAAGTTGAGAAAATATCTGGTATTAAAGTAAATATTCATCCCATAAAAATCAATAAAAAAGATCCTTTAAAAAGTCAGCCACAATTTAATGTCACCAAAGAAGAACTAAAGAAAAAAACGATTTTTTTACTAGACGATGTTTTGAATACAGGCTCTACTTTGATGTTTGCTGCTAACTTTTTAATTCAGTTTCCTATAAAAGGATTAAGAACAGTTATTTTGGTGAACCGCAAACACAGGCTTTTTCCAATAAGAGCAGATTTTGTTGGATTAAGTTTAGCCACAACGCTCAAGGAGCATATTTCGGTTGATTTTTCAGATAAAAACAACGGCGTTTACCTTAGCTAAAGTTTAAGACTTTTTTCGCCCATATTTCATAGGTTTCGGCAGAAACGCTTTGGGTATCAAACTTTAAGTGTGCTTTTTGATAAAACCCTTCTCTCTGTTCAAATAATTTTTTCAAAAAATCTAGCAGATTTTCAGGCGGAACTTTTGCCAACAATGGTCTTTTTGACAAAGAATTTTTAACGCGGGTTTCAATCATACCAATAGCGCAATCGAACCAAATTACCAAGCCACTATGTATCATAAAATCTAAATTTTGTTGGTTTGTTGCTGCCCCGCCACCTGTTGAAATTAAAACTTTTGAATTTGCTAATTCTTGTAAAAGTTTGGTTTCAATTTCTCTAAAGTAACTTTCTCCTTTCGATTCGAATATTTCTGAAATAGATTGCCCCTCGATATTTTCTATCCGTTTATCTAAATCTATAAAAGTATAACCAAGCTTATTTGCCAACTTTTTGCCGTGAGTAGATTTACCTACTCCCATAAAACCGATGATAAAAATTGACTTGTTCAAGCGATATTATTTATATGAAAAACAAGGTTACATAAAACGCCTAAAACTACTAGAAATTTAGGGCTCAAAACCTCAAAATATTGCCAAAAAAAAAGATTCTAAAAAAAATTAAAATTCGGCTTGGCAATAATAATTTGAATTCTATATTTGCACCTCCAAAAAATCAAGGAGACTTGTTAGCTCAGCTGGTAGAGCACATCCCTTTTAAGGATGGGGTCCAGGGTTCGAACCCCTGACAAGTCACCAAAAAAAATCCTAGTTATTTAGCTAGGATTTTTTTTTGCTTTTACCTGAAATAAAATGTTTTTAAATATTTAAGATTATTTGCAATCGTAGGTTCTTGTTACGGTAATCTCAATTCCGTTGTAAAGCGAATCAGAGCCTATGGTTTTTCCATCTACAGCCTCTAGCCTATCTTCACATAACTCAACAGTTTCTGCAGAAGTTGATGGAACTCCTTCTACCGGAAAAGCATAGTCTTGTTTTAATTTGGTTGTTGAAGTTACATCACAAACCTTGCATTTAGAGCAAGATGTTGAGCCAATAAAAAGGGCCAATAATAAAAATGCTAAAATATTTTTCATGCTTTCTTTAAAATGTCAAATCCGTAAGCAATTAATTTTTCTCCTTTAAACATGGCAGGGAAAGCAAAAATTGGAATTGGAGTGCTTTTGCCCGATTCATCAATATTGATAATTTTAAACTGCTTATTCATTTTTTTTAATTTGGTAATAACCTCTTCACAATCGTGGCAATTTTCACCAACATAAATGGTAAAATCATTAATCTTTTTAAAACCAAATAGCTTTTTTAAAAAGCTCATAAATCGTTAATGTCGTGAATTAAAATACTTTTCCTATCAAAATTAATAAGATTAGCCTCTTTTAATTCATTTAACACAATTGTTACTGTTTGTCTTGAGGTAGCGGTAAGATTTGCCATGTCTTGGTGGGTTAATTCGTGTTTAAGGGCATATCCATAACCTACTTTTCGCCCCTTTTCCAGTGCATTAGATTTAATAAAATTAATTATTCTTTCGCGAGCATCTTTAAAAACCAATGATTCTAACCTGCGCTCTACTTTTTGAAGTTTATCGCCAATGAGCTTGGTGATTTCAAAACTTAAATGTGGAATTGACTTTAACAACCTTTCCATTTCCTCTTTGTGAATAGCACAAATTCTAACATTACTATCCATTGCTAATGCAAAATCGCTCCGTTTGCCTTCGCCAATTATCGAGAGCTCACCGAAAATTTCACCATGATAAAGAATGGCTTTGATAATTTCTTTACCATCATCTGAATAAGACCCAAGCTTTACCCTACCCTCTTTGAGCAAGAAAATTACGTTTGATGGGTCTTCGGGGAAATATATAAATTGACTTTTTTCCATGGTTCGCATAGAGCTAATGCGATCAACCATATCTAATTCTTCAGGGTTTAAATCTTTAAACAGGTTAATTTGCTCTAGGTGCCAAAGTTTGCTTTGTTGATTTGCCATAAGTTTGAACTCACTAATTTAGGTAAATTAATGGCTTAATGCTATTACCTTTTCTTTAACCTTATCGGCAAAAACTGCCAAATCTTTTTCTCCCAAATCATTAAAAGCAAATGGTTCTCCTATGGTAATTGTAACATCTCCTGGTTTTACTTTACCTCCGCCAGTTGGCCAAACTTTGTTTGCTCCTTGAATTAAAACAGGAACCAAATTGGCGTTGGCATGTTGGGCAATAAAAAAACCACCTTTTTTAAACATTCTCACTTCACCAGTTTTACTTCTTGTACCTTCAGGAAATATCATTACGCTTTTACCTAATTTTATTAAATCACTTGCATCTCTTAATGAAAGTAAACTCTTTCTTCGGTCTTTTCGGTCTACAAACACCATTCCCATCGATTTCATAAACCATCCTATAAATGGCATTTTTTTCAATTCTTCTTTTCCTAAAAAATGAAGGTTTACAGGTATTGAATTGAACAAAACAGCAATATCTAAAAACGATTGGTGATTTGAAACAATTAAATATGAATTATTTACATCGATATTTTGTTTCCCAATTACTTTTACCCTTGCTCCTGCAGCCCATAAAATAACAGGACTCCAAAAGTTACGGGCCATGTTTAACGGCAACTTTTTGTTGCGTGTAATGGTCATTAATAATAGAGAAAGTGAAATGGCGAAGATTGACCAAAAGCCAATCATAAAAAGCCTTAATTTACTCAAAAGTGTTTTCCTTTTTTTTGGATTTAAAAGAGTTTAAAATTCTTTTAGCATCTTCTAAATTTTTAGAAAACTTGATGTGATAGGGTACTTTGTTGATATTCCAAACAATACCAAAAAAAGACAAAAATTTAAGAATATAGTAAGTTGGGTCGAGCTCCCACCAAAAAAAACCTTGACGAGTTGAAGATTGGTAATAATGGTGGTTGTTATGCCATCCCTCGCCCATAGTTACCAAAGCCAAAACCAAACTATTTTTAGATTCATCACCTGTTTCGTATCTAGGTTTACCTACTTTATGCATCAACGAATTGATAGAAAAAGTACCATGAAACAGAATAACTGTGCTTAAAGCAAAGCCAACAAATAATGCACTCCAAGCTCCTGTAAAGAAAGAAACATCATATAAAGAATAATTAATCCATCCACCAAATCCAATTACAAACAATATCATTATCAATGGAGGAAATAAATGATTTTTATTTAACCAAACCAATTCAGGATATTTTGCAAAATCTTTGATTAAATCTGTTCTAGTTTTTTTGTAATCAGGACCTAAAATCCATCCTATATGAGAATACAAAAAGCCGTAAACTTTATTTGAATGTGGGTCTTTTTCTGTATCAGAAAATTTGTGGTGTGTTCTGTGGTTGGCTGCCCACCATAAAGCTCCTTTTTGAATAGAAGTTTGGGCAAAAAATGCCAATAAAAATTGAAACCAACGAGTGGTTTTAAAAGTTCTATGCGAAAAATACCTGTGGTATCCTGCTGTAATAAAAAACATTCGGAAAAAGTAAAGACCAATGCAGAGCAACCAATCAAACATGGTGGCTCCTGAAAAAATGGCCAAAACCGGTGCCAAATGCAACAAAAGAAATCCTACTTCACTTTTCCAATTTGGAGAATTTCGTTTTTCTTTTTTGGGTTTAACGCTTGTTGAGGGTGTAGTCACTTTGTTAAATTTTTGATTTCAAAAATACAACTTCAAAAAATAATAATATTGAGCAATATCATTTCTTAATTCAAATTAAAAGACAGAGTGAAAGTTGTACCTTCATTTTTTGTACTAACTATTTCAATGCCTCCATTGTTTAAAATAGTATAAAAATTTACCATTTGCAATCCTAAACCTAAGCCCTTTTCACCATTGGTTCCATTTCTCTTTAATTTCTTAAAAGCTCTTATTTGGTCTAATTCCTTTTCTGAGAGTCCTATTCCTTGATCTTTAATTGAAATTTTTACTTTACTATTTTCTGTAGTTACAATTAATTCAACTTCTGAGTTTGGGTATGAAAACTTAATGGCATTAGACAATATATTTCTGATGATTAACTCTAAGTGATTTGCATCTACAAAAGTTGTAATTGAATCTGAAGACGTTGAAATTGATAATTTGATATTTTTTTGATCGGCTTGTTGTCTTAAAAAAACAAACACCTTTTCGATTGTTTTTTTAACATTAACATTTTTAAAGGTTGGCTTTGAGTTATTTATATTAGTTAAAGCCCACTCTAAAAGGGTGTTTAGATTTGAATTAAGGTCATTTATTGAACTTTCTAGCTCAATAATCATTTTTTCTTTTTCTTCTGTGCTTAAAATATTCAATTTTAAAAGATCGATAATACCCTTAACCGCAGTAATCGGAGACCTTAAATCATGAGACAATACAGTCATTATTCGATTTTTTTCTTCCAATAAATCGTTTAGGCTTTTGTTGAGACCTTTTACCTTTTTTCTTTCTTTATTGATAAAAACTAAAAATATCCCCAAAATAATTAATATTCCGATAAAAAAGTAGAAGCTATTTTTTAAGTTCTTGATTTTGGATTTAGAAAACTCCTCAGCTTGACTTAGCTTTAAAATTTGATTATTCTTTTGATCGAGGGACTGAACAAGAAATGTAGATTTTGTATGGACATTATAGGAAGAATCTGTCATATTCTTCTCTAGTTTTAAATATCGATAAGCGTTTTGATAATCCCCTTTTAACTTGTAAATATGAGCAACCTGACTAATTGCTGCTATTTTGTTACTAAAAAAACCTATTTGATTTGATAGTGAATCAGCTTTTAATGAAATCTTTATTGCTTCTTCATATTTCTTTTCTTTAATAAAAATTTCACCTTTTGTAAGATAATCAGTAATTAAGTAATCTATTATATTATCTTCAATTGCCATTTGATGTGCTAAATAATAATACTTATAGGCACTATCTAAATTGTTTTTGGTTGCATACATGGAAGCCAAATCGGCATAACCATAAAAAAAAATCGTAAAATGCTCGAGGGTGTCATTTACACTTTGCTTCAATACATTTTTATAAATATTATTAGCATTGAAGTTTTCATCCAAATAAAAGTATTCAATGGCTAAACCCATTTTTGATAACTGCCTGAAGGTAATGTTATCTCCTATGGAATCTGTCGCTATAGCTAATTGATATTGTTTTATTGCGTCTTCGGTTAAACCAATGTCAGCAAAAAGAATTGCAAGGTTATAATGGTCGGCTGCCTTTGAATATTCAAAATCTTTGCAATTATCTATTTCGATTGACTTTAAATAATATTTTGATGCACCAAGGTGATCTCCAATCATATTTAAACTTGCACCAAGGTTGTAATAAACCCTTTTTTGGTAGCATGAATCTTTAATTTGTTTAAAAACTTTTAAGGAATTTTGATATGCCAAAATACTTTCTTCATATTGACTTATTTCAAAGTGGGCATATCCTTTTCCAAAATAGGCTTCTCCCAATTCGTAAGAAATTTCTTTTTGGTATGTAATTATTAACGAGTCGATTATTGAGATAGAATTTTGTGGTTCTTCCTCAACCATTTCCCAAAATTTATTATACAATCTATTTTGCTTATTATCTGCAAAAGAATAAATTGAAATAGCTTTAAAATAAAAAAAAATTAAGCAAAAAAAAACCTCCTCAAAATGAGAAGGTTTTGAAATAAAGTACCCAGGACGGGACTCGAACCTGCACAACCAAATGGTCACCAGCCCCTCAAGCTGGCGCGTCTACCAATTCCGCCACCTGGGTATTAAGTTGCAAATTTACAAACCTTAAATGGTTTATTGGATACCTTTTTTTGAGTTTTAAATTCCAATCAGTCACATTGCTCTATTTCAGAAACTTCTCCTGTAATTTTTGGACTCACATAAGGAATATCCAAATTCAATCCTCGAAGAATAAATAAAACTCCCAAAACCAAAATAAAAGTGGGTACCGCCTTTTTAAAAAAACTTATGCTTTTTGGTTTAGCAAAGCCCTTAAATAAAAGTAGCCCTAAAATAGCAGGCAAAGTGCCAATACCAAAAAATGCCATAAATATTCCTCCATCAAAATAGTTGCCTGTAGCAATGGCACCAGCAATACCTAAATAAACTAATCCACAAGGTAAAAGTCCATTTAAAAAGCCTGCAACAAATATTACAGAGGAATTTCTAGCGCCTAGAATACGGCCTAAATGAAGTTTCACCTTTCTTGTTAAATTGCCATAAAAAGATTCCGTTTTTTTGAAAATCTTTAATGTTTTTGGAAGCAATACCGAAAATACCATTAATAAACCTATTGCAATAGAAATAGATTGCTGCAATCCAGCTATTTTTAGGCCAAACCCCAAGCCACCAAAAATGGCTCCTAGCAAAGTATAAGTTAAAATACGGCCAAGATGAAATTGAAAGGTTTTATAAAAGTATTTAAAGTTAAATCGGTTTCCAAGAGGCAAAGCCAAGTTTATTGGCCCACACATTCCTATACAATGAAAACTCCCTAAAAACCCTATGGATAAAGGAATTACCCAATCCATTAAAAAACAATTACTTCTTCTTTAAAGTATGAAGTTTCACCACTTTGCCAATCTACCAAAACCTTATAAATACCCTTTTGGAAGTTTTCTGCTTTAAAAAAGTAAGTTCCTTCAGGGTTGTTGGCTAATTGAAAGTATTTGTCTAATTCTTTGTCAGATGGTCTAAAAAACTGAACTGTACCAGTAATTCCTGCTACAGCTTGATCTTTAGGGAATTCAATAGCAACGCCATTTTCAGATTTTTTGATAAAGAAAGAAACATCTAAGTTTTTCTCGTTATTTAGTTTTTTAATGGTTTCTTGGTAAACCAATTCTTTGGCATAATAATCTTCAGTTACCAAATCGAAATCGGTTTGAAAACATTTGTAAGCCATAAACAACATAAATACCACAAAACTTAAAAAGAATATTGTAATGCCTGTTCCCCAATTGAATTTCATAATCTTTATTATATTATTTGGTTGGTCCCATAAAGTTAGTTTTTACTACTTCTATTACCTCACCGTTTGAAACAACTTCAATTTCGACATTTGTTTTTACACCACTAAGGTTTTCTTTTTCGAGCAATATAAACATTGCACCTTGCGCAACCCCATCATTAAATGTAAGTCCTTCTCCAACCATTTGAATTTCACCATTAGATTCTTTTAACCTGAGTTCAACAGGGAATTCTGTAGTTGTTTTGTTAATTACCTTAACGTTATACAAGTTGCTTATTCTGCCATCTTCTCGGGTTTGATACATTATGCCAGGTGTTCTCAAAATAGATGTTTCAACATCAGACCTTGATAACAACAAGCCAAGTACAACCACAACTAAAATGGTTAAAACTCCAATATAAGCTTTTATTCTAGCTGTGAATTTAAAACCAACTCCATTGGCAATACCTTCTTCACTATCATAACGCATTAAACCTGGCTCTAAGCCCGTTTTTTCCATTACTGTGTTGCAAGCATCAATGCAAGCAGTACAGTTTATGCACTCCAATTGAGTACCGTTTCTAATATCAATTCCTGTTGGGCAAACATCAACACATTGGTGGCAATCAATGCAATCACCTTTTCCTACCTCTTCTCTTACTTCTCTTTTGCCTTGCCATTTACCTCTTTTTTCGCCACGTTTGTAATCATAGGTTACTACAACAGAGTTTCTATCTAAAAGTACTCCTTGCAATCTTCCATAAGGACATACCGCAATACAAACTTGTTCTCTAAATCTTGAAAAAACCAAATAAAATACTGTGGTAAAAATCAGCATTGCAGATAATCCTGCAACATGGTTTGATGGATTATCAAATTGAATTTTCAAAAGTTCATCACTTCCAATTATGTAAGCTAAAAAAGTATGAGAAATAGCAAATGAAATAACAAAAAACAAAATGTGTTTACTTGTCTTTTTAAATATCTTCTCCTTATTCCAAGGTTGGTCATCTAATTTTTTTTGATGTTTCCAATCATCTTCGTACTGATTGGATTTTACTGCCCATAAAAAAGCCCCAAGAAAACCAAGGGCTACTATAAAACTTGCTCCAATTAAAATGTAGATGGCACTCATTAATTCTTTTTGATGCAACAAAAGAATAAATACAACAAGGGGTAAAAAATGATACTAATCAAACAACAAATTGATAAATATCATGCAAACCAATTTGCTATTGAATTTGCTAGATTACACATCGTAATTTTAAACTTTTCAGGGGCTTTATATAAAACGTTTTGGTTAGATTTGCGTCCCTCATTAAAGAAATTAACATGTCAAGTAAAAACATTGAGGCCTTATTAGGCGATAAAGCAGAGTATCTTTTAAACCACACTTCTAAAACATTTACCAAAGAGCAAATTCATTTGCCTGGTGCAGATTTCGTGGATAGATTATTTATAAATACAAATAGAAACCAAAAGGTTTTAAATAACCTTCAAAGATTATACGGAAGCGGCAGATTAGGCAATACAGGTTACCTTTCTATATTACCTGTTGACCAAGGAATTGAGCATGCAGCAGGGGCATCATTCGCACCAAATCCTATTTATTTTGACCCAGAAAATATTGTAAAATTAGCTATAGAATCTGAGTGTAATGCTGTTGCGTCAACTTTTGGTGTTTTAGCCAACGTTTCTAGAAAGTATGCTCATAAAATTCCTTTCGTTGTAAAAATTAATCACAATGAATTTTTAAGCCACCCTGCTTCTTATAATCAAATTCCATTTGGAAGCGTTGATGAAGCTTGGGAAATGGGAGCTGCAGCAATAGGAGCTACAATTTATTTTGGTTCTGAAGGTTCTAATGAACAAATAATTGCTGTTGCAGAAGCTTTTGAAAGAGCTCATGAATTAGGTTTAGCAACTATATTATGGTGTTACACTAGAAATAATGCATTTGTAAAAGATGGTGTTGATTACCATACTGCTGCAGATTTAACAGGTCAAGCTAATCATTTAGGCGTTACCATTCAAGCTGATATTATTAAACAAAAACTTCCAACAAACAACGGAGGCTATACAGCTGTTAATTTTGGAAAAACTCATCCAAAAGTTTATTCTGAACTTACTACCGACCATCCAATTGATTTAACAAGATACCAAGTTGCAAACTGCTACATGGGCAGAATCGGACTTATCAATTCAGGAGGTGCTTCATCTGGAGCTTCTGATATGGCTGAAGCGGTCGAAACAGCAGTTATCAATAAAAGAGCTGGAGGTCAAGGATTAATTCTTGGTAGAAAAGCTTTTCAACGTCCAATGAATGAAGGAATTGAGCTATTACAAGCAGTTCAAGATGTGTATTTAGACAATTCGATTACTATTGCTTAATTAAAAAATCTACCGCATGAGTTGGTTTAAGAGAAAAGCAAAAGGTATTTTAACCGATACAAAAGACAAAAAAGAAACTCCCGAAGGGCTTTGGTACAAAACTCCTACTGGTAAAATAATTGATTCTTCTGATCTTAAAGATAACCTTTATGTAAGCCCTGAAGACAATTACCACGTAAGAATAGGCTCTCAAGAGTATTTCGAGATTTTGTTTGATGAGGCAAAATTTACTGAATTTGCTTCTGGTTTATCTGCAAGTGACCCTTTAAAATTTGAAGACACAAAAAAATATGCAGACAGGTTAAAAGAATCTCAAAAGAAAAGTAACCTCAAAGATGCCATGAGAACCGCTTTTGGTAAAATTGAAGGGGAAGACTTGGTTATTGCTTGCATGGACTTTAGTTTTATAGGAGGTTCGATGGGTGCTGTAGTAGGAGAAAAAATTGCAAGAGCTGTGGATAAAGCAATCGAGAAAAAGTGCGCTTTACTTATTATTTCAAAATCTGGTGGAGCCAGAATGATGGAAGCTGGAATCTCTTTGATGCAAATGGCAAAAACATCTGCCAAACTAAAACAATTAAGCGATCACAAATTGCCTTACATTTCTTTAATGACAGATCCAACCACAGGAGGAGTTACCGCTTCTTTTGCTATGTTAGGCGATTTAAATATTGCCGAGCCAAATGCATTAATAGGCTTTGCAGGCCCAAGAGTAATTAAAGAAACCATTGGAAAAGATTTACCAGATGGATTCCAAACTTCTGAGTTTTTAGTTGAGCACGGTTTTTTAGATTTTATTGTGAACCGAAAAGACCTAAAAGCAACCTTAGCTTTTTCCATAAAATTATTTAAGAATTAAAGTTTGCATAAATAAATAGTTTTTCTACTTTTGCAGGCCTTATAATAGAGAGAAAAAATTAGCGAAATGCATATTACATCAGAAGAATTTAAAACAATTGCTAAGCAACACGGTGGATCAGAAACCAACACTGGAAAAGCCGAAGTACAAATAGCTTTATTTACTACTAGAGTTGCTCATTTAACTGAGCATTTAAGATCTAATAAAAAAGACCATCATACAAGACGCGCTCTCATCAACCTAGTTGGTAAAAGACGTAGATTGCTAGATTATTTAAAACACAAGCAGATTAACCGATACAGGGAAATCATCAAAGAACTTAATATTAGAAAATAATAAATACAAAAAATGGAAAGGGGGAGGCAAAAGTCATCCCCTTTTTTGTTTTTACCCACCCGTACACACAAACAACATATACACACAAACAACAAACAAATGAGTCAATTAGGAATTACACACACTTTCGATTTTTACGGAAAAGAATTATCCATTGAAACAGGAAAATTAGCCAAACAAGCTGATGGTTCTGTAGTAATTAAATTAGGTGGCACAATGCTTTTAGCCACAGTAGTATCAAGTAAACAAGCTTCTGAGGGGATAGATTTTTTACCCCTTACTGTAGATTATAGAGAAAAATTTCCTGCTGCCGGAAAATTTCCAGGTGGTTTTATCAAAAGAGAAACAAGGCCAAGCGACGGAGAAATACTTACTTCAAGGTTGGTAGATAGAGCTATTAGACCTTTATTCCCAAAAAATTACCATTGCGGAACCCAAATGCTAATTAGCTTAATTAGTTACGATGGTATAAATATGCCTGATGCTTTAGCAGGATTTGCGGCATCTGCAGCATTATCAGTTTCTGATATTCCATTTGCAGGTCCAATTTCTGAAGTTAGAGTTGGTAGATTAAATGGTGAATTCATCATTAATCCTGAAAAAGATCAGATTGATGCATGTGACATGGATATGATTATTGCAGGAACTGCAGATAGTATTTTAATGGTTGAAGGCGAAATGAAAGAAGTTTCTGAAAAAGAAATGCTTGAAGCCATAGCCAAAGCCCACGAAGCAATTAAAATCCAATGTGATGAGCAAAGCAAACTTGCTGCTCAAATTGAAAAAGCACAGGTTAAAAGAGAAGTTGCTGAAAAGGAAGAAGACGAAGAATTAAAAAATAAAATGCAAGCTGCTTGCTACAATAAACTGAAAGATGTAGCTAAAAGTGGAACTGCTAAACATGAAAGAAAAGAATTGTTTAACGCAGTTTACGATGAATTTGTAGCTACTTTAAGCGAAGAAGAAGCAGAAGAAAAAAGCGGTTTAATTAGCAGATATTTTCATGATATTGAAAAAGAAGCAGTAAGAAACACAATTATTGAAGATGGTGTAAGGCTTGACGGAAGAAAAACAAATGAAATTAGGGCTATTTGGTCTGAGGTAAATTACTTGCCAATGGCGCATGGTTCTGCAGTTTTTACAAGAGGTGAAACTCAATCTTTAACCTCCGTTACCTTAGGAACAAAATTAGATGAGCAAAATATTGATGGAGCTGTTCACTCAACTTCAGAAAAGTTTATGCTACATTACAACTTCCCTCCTTTCTCTACAGGTGAAGAAAGACCAATGAGAGGAACTAGCCGAAGAGAAGTTGGACATGGTAACTTAGCTTTAAGAGCTTTAAAACCAATGATACCAACTGGTGAGGCAAATCCTTATACTATTAGAGTTGTATCTGATATTTTAGAATCAAATGGTTCTTCTTCAATGGCTACTGTTTGTGCAGGCTCTATGGCTTTAATGGATGCAGGTGTAGGTATTAAAAAACCTGTTTCAGGAATTGCAATGGGATTAATCTTAAGAGATGAAAATTCATTTGCAGTATTATCTGATATTTTAGGAGATGAAGATCACTTAGGTGATATGGACTTTAAAGTAACTGGAACTCAAGATGGAATTACAGCTTGTCAAATGGATATTAAAGTTGGTGGTTTAACTTTTGAAATTTTAGAAAAAGCTCTTAATCAAGCTAGGGATGGAAGACTTCACATTTTGGGTGAAATGAATAAAACAATTTCTCAACCAAGAGAAGACTACAAACCTCATGCGCCAAGAATTATAAAAATTACTATTCCAGGTGATATGATTGGTGCTGTAATTGGACCAGGTGGAAAAGTTATTCAAGAAATTCAAAAAGAAAGCGGAGCTACTATTACTATTGAAGAAGTAAATGGCAAAGGAGAAGTTTCTGTTTCTGCAGCCAATAAAGACGCTATCGATCAAGCATTAAATAGAATAAAAGGCATCGTTGCTATTCCAGAAGTAGGTGAAATTTATGAAGGTAAAGTAAAAAATGTCGCTTCTTATGGTGCTTTCATTGAAATTTTACCTGGAAAAGATGGTTTACTTCATATTTCTGAAATTGATTGGAAACGAATTGAAAACGTTTCTGATATCATGAAAGAAGGCGATAAAATTCAGGTAAAGCTTATTGGTGTTGATCCTAAAACTGGAAAATTAAAATTATCTAGAAAGGTTTTATTGCCAAAACCAGAAAAAACTGAATCTGAAGAACAGCCTCAAGGATAATTTAGTTAATAAATATTACCGTTTAAAAGCCCAAATAGACTATTCATTAGTTTGTTTGGGCTTTTTAGCATATTAATACCACCATTTTTAGATTTTAAGCGTCTATATTTTAGGGAACAGTATTTGTGAACTCCTTTAAAACTAAATCAGCATGAGACAATTAAAAATCACCAAGCAAATTACCAATCGTGAAACAGCCTCTCTTGACAAGTATTTACAAGAAATAGGAAAAGAAGGATTAATTACTGCAGAAGAAGAAGTTGATTTAGCCCAACGAATTAAAGAAGGCGATGAAGTTGCCCTCAATAAAATGGTGAAAGCCAACTTGCGTTTTGTAGTTTCGGTTTCAAAACAATACCAAAATCAAGGATTAAGTTTACCTGATTTAATAAACGAAGGTAATTTAGGATTGATTAAAGCCGCCCGAAGATTCGACGAAACCAGAGGATTTAAATTCATTTCATACGCCGTTTGGTGGATTCGCCAATCCATACTTCAAGCCCTTGCCGATCAAGCAAGAATTGTAAGGCTACCTTTAAATAAAATTGGAAACATCAATAAAATAAACAGAAAATTTGCTGAATTAGAACAAATTTTCGAAAGAGAGCCTTCTGCTGATGAAATTTCATCAGACCTTGATATTTCTCAATCTGAGGTTGAAAAAAACATGAAGAATAGC
>Ga0206131_10000103_pt1 | contig 109846 bp, 110 predicted proteins | sample Helgoland_Spring_FD_148636 | JGI IMG/M metagenome (GOLD analysis project Ga0206131, IMG submission 148636) | Pelagic subsurface seawater microbial communities from Kabeltonne, Helgoland, North Sea - Helgoland_Spring_Bloom_20160517_1 | ecosystem: Environmental > Aquatic > Marine > Epipelagic ... | reverse complement strand
AGCAGAGGAAGAGACCGCTGCCAAGAAAGCAGAGGAAGAGGCCGCTGCCAAGAAAGCAGAGGAAGAGGCCGCTGCCAAGAAAGCAGAGGAAGAGGCCGCTGCCAAGAAAGCAGAGGAAGAGGCAGCTGCCAAGAAAGCAGAGGAAGAGGCCGCTGCCAAGAAAGCAGAGGAAGAGGCCGCTGCCAAGAAAGCAGAGGAAGAGGCCGCTGCCAAGAAAGCAGAGGAAGAGGCCGCTGCCAAGAAAGCAGAGGAAGAAGCTTAAATATTATTTGAATGATAAACATATTCATATAATATTACACCAACCAAAAAGAAAAATCATACACAATCCCTTTCAAAATAATGGCGATTCTTGATAATTCTCTGAAAAGAAATGGCATCGCTCAAAAAAAATGGACAAAAATAAATGTCCAATTTTCATTTCCCCAGAATAGTTTTGTAAAAAGTACCTCCAAAAAATGGGTCATTACCATAATGCTGTAAAATCTTATTTTTCATGTAAAAAGTTGTTACCGACTTTAAAAAAGTATATTTGGTATCAAATGATTTAGGCGAATAATCTGTTAGTAATATATACTAATATGGCTAATGATAAACTCGCCAAAATTCGCCCGTTATTTTATTGTGATAATTGTCATTATGAGTGCAGTAATCAAAGTGACTTTAATAAACACATGACAACTGATAAACACAATAGACTAACAAATACTAACAAATTAATCGCCAAAATTCGCCCATTATTTTATTGTGATACTTGTCATTATGGGTGTAGTAAACAAAGTGATTATAATAAACATCTTGCAACTAGTAAACATGATAGACTAACAAACCCTAATAAAATAATAACCAAAACATATGTATGTGGTTGTGGTAAACAATATAAGCATATGTCATCATTATGCAAACATAAAACACGATGTCATGTAAGTAATCAAGATGTAATTACAGAAGAGTTTCAACCAAATGAAAAAATACCATATGTGGAAACAAATCTTGTAATTGAACTACTAAAACAAAACCACGATTTCAAAGATTTGATGATTGAACAATCAAAACAATTAGCAGAACAAAATAAACAAAATGTAGAACTACGAGAGCAGCTATTAGAAGCAGTCAAAGACGGCAAACTATGTAATAATACTACCAATAATACTACCAATAATACTACCAATAACAAATTTAATCTCAACTTATTCTTGAATGAAACATGTAAGGATGCTATTACGATGAATGAATTTATCAATTCCATTGAAGTTACTATGGATGATTTCATTAGAACCGGCAAAATAGGCTTTGTAGACGGTATTTCTAGTGTTATGGTAGAACGCATAAAAGGAATGGATATGCATACAAGACCCATGCATTGTACAGATTTGAAGCGTGAAACCATATATATAAAAAATGATTATGCATGGGAAAAAGGAGACATTGACAAGACGCAATTGCGCAGAGCAGTAAAGAATGTAGCAAACAAGAATTATAAACAACTAAAACCATGGTTTGACAGTTCTCAACCTGAGGTAGATCAAATCGGAACAGACGAATATGAAAACTACTTCCAATATTATAAATCAGCATTAGGTGGTTGTGGAAAAGAAGAAGATAGGAAATTTGAAGATAAAATAATCAAGAATGTATTGAAGGAAGTGGTTGTAGATAAATGAGGACGGTTCCCCAATTCCTGATTTGTATATTCTTGATAATTCTCTGAAAAGAAATGGCATCGCTCAAAAAAAATGGACATTTATAAATGTCCAATTTTGATTTCCCCAGAATAGTTTTGTAAAAAAAACCTCCAAAAAATGGGTTGTTACCATAATGCAGTAAAATCCTATTTTTCTTATAAAAAGTTGTTACCGACTTTAAAAAAGTATATTTGGTATCAAATGATTTAGGGGTAAAATATGGTTCAATATATATGAACGATATTGAACCATTTAACCCCATAAAAACCCCAAACTTATATGAATGTACGATTTGTTACTTTAATACCAGCAATAAAAAAGATTATACCCGACATTTGACCACTGCAAAACATACAAAAAAGACCAGATTGAACCAGATTGAACCAATAATACCCATTAATACCCCTACACATCATATATGCATTGATTGTAATAAAGAATATACTTCTAAAAGTGGGTTATGGTATCATAAAAAGAAGTGTACAGGACCCCTTCAACTAGATAACCAAAAGCGTATTTCAAATAAAGTAGATGCTACACTTGTTATTGAATTGTTAAAACAAAATACTGAATTCAAACATATGATGATAGAACAAAATAAACATATATTAGACCAAAATGAAAAGATTACCGAATTAGCTAAGAATGCAGGCAATGTAACTAACAATACTACTAATAACACGACAAACAAATTTAATCTGAATGTATTTCTAAATGAAACATGCAAGGATGCTATTACAATGAATGAATTTATCAATTCCATTGAAGTCACTATGGAAGACTTTGTTAGAACAGGTAAGCTCGGCTTTGTAGATGGCATATCCACAGTTATGGTAGAACGTATCAAAGGAATGGATATGCATACAAGACCCATGCATTGTACTGATTTGAAGCGTGAAACAATGTATATCAAAAACGATGATGCATGGGAAAAGGGAGATATTGATAAGACTTTACTCCGTCGGGCAGTAAAGAATGTAGCAAACAAGAATTATAGACAGTTGAAACCATGGTTTGACAGTTCTCAACCTGAGGTAGATCAAATTGGAACAGACGAATATGAAAACTACTTCCAATATTATAAATCAGCATTAGGTGGTTGTGGAAAAGAAGAAGACCGTAAATTTGAAGATAAAATAATCAAAAATGTATTGAAGGAAGTTGTTGTAGATAAATAGAAAATATTTGTATAATGTATAGTGTATATTTTATGACAAAGACCTACAAAGTATGGAAAAAGTGTAAAAATGTACCGTGTGGAAAAACAATGGACAACTGTGAACCACATTATTGTAGTGGAAATAAACAAGGTTCAAAAAATTGGAGTAATTGTAATATGGAGTATATTTCACCAACTAAATACAAAAAACGTTTCACTAGAAAATGTAGACAAGAAAAAAATTCGCGTCCATTGAAAAAGCAATTATGTAAAACATCAAAAGTTCCGTTAAGTGTAAAAGCATCTATATTACATTCAAAAATGCCTTATATATGGAGATTTCTAAGCAATAAGACCCGTAAACAAATGATCAAACTAGCATTGAAACCAATGAGTAAGCTAAATGTGTAATATAATAATAAAAATTATTATATTGCAGTGATACAATTATAACCATTTTTTATGTTCCAATTGTTTGTAATCTCTATCATTTTGTCTAGGAAGTTCAAGTGGAACAACCAATGTACTTTGATCTTGACAATATTTAAGATAACCAATCGTTTCATTATATACAGATGGAACAATATAATCAAGTACAATTTTATTTAATCTTTCTACTTGTTCTGTTATATTATCAATTTGATGTTCTGCATATTGAAAATAAATACTTCTCATTATCACCTTTAAAGTATCAATATTTTGAGGAACAATAATATATTTATTATCAGATTTGGCATAAACGCCGGCACGTAACCCATTTTGAATAATTTGAATATTTTCTTTTGAGAAATATACTTGTGATAAAACATTATTTTCCAAAGTTCCCGTAAGAGCCTCACGATATTCAGTTGGTTTATTTTTCAATGCGATTTTTTCTTGCATTTTGAAAACGACATCAGGTGATGGTGGTTCTACAATATTAATTCTTCCATTATATCTTTCCGTTTCTAATATTTTTTGATCATTATTAACACTTGTATGTTTTAAATTAAGAATTGACATAATAGCTTTGTATATTCTTTCATCAGAAATAAATCACGAGCATTGAGAACCTTACTAAATATATTTAGACAAAAATGTATTATTATATATATTTATTGTATAATGGAAACATTTTACATAATAGCCTTGTCAATTACAACAATTGCATTAATTTTCTTATTGAGTTATGTAGGTATGCAAATGTCTTATTATAGAAATGATGATGCAACTTATCCACCGGTTGCTGCAAGTTGCCCTGATTTTTGGAAATCAAATGATGATGGTAAATGTGAGGTTCCAAATACAATAAGCGGAGCAGGATTCTGTGGCATTAGTAATGATATAAAAGTAAATAATACCTTTGTGTATTTACCTACTGATACAGCGGTGGTAAATGGTTTGGTCTCAAATTTAACGACAAACGAGTCATATCCGGTTGATCAAGGTAATACATATCATACATTTATGAATATTCCATTAATGCAAACAGCTGGTAAAGATTGTACATTAAATGTAACCGTTAAATATGTAGCTGATGTTACAAGCACCGATGATAATGGTAATTCTATTGCTACGGGAATAAATGGTATAATTGATAGTATTGAAGTAAACACACACGGAACTGGTTATATTGAAGGGAATGCAACAATTGCAGAGAATGCACTAGGAACAAACGACGAATTTGAATTAGCATTAACCACAACTGCACCGACTGGTGATGCATCAAAATATAATGTGAATCCTCCACAACTACAATTAGGAAATATATATAATAACCCAACTGATCTTATCACCGCCGAGGGAACCTATACTGTGTCCGTAAATACCAACGGTTCAGGGACAGGTTGTAAGGTAGTCGTGGTGACTGATGATAATACAATTGCATCTGTTACTGTATCAGAATCCGGTTCTGGTTATAAAGCAGGTGATATTATTACAATCCCACCAAATCAAATTGGCGGTTCAACAACACAAACAACTGCTAGTTTTGGATTATTTGAAGGTAAATGCACTGATCCTAATGGTACGGGTGATGCAAGCGGTGGTATTCAAAACATAGGTAGTGTATACAATAGCATAGGGTCCAGTAATTTAACGACAAATAATACACATGGATACGACGCAACAAGCACAACGATAGATTTTTCAAGTAATGATTGGGGTGTAGGTGCAAGTGCAATATGTAAGAAAAAGATTTGGGCAAGTCAATATGGATTGGTATGGGATGGTATAACAAACTATAATGGATGTTAAATAAACTATATTGGTAACAATAGTAATCAATATAGTTGAACTAAATGGTGAATTTAATAACACGTTGTTGTTCTCCTGATGCATAATCAAGGTCTTCAATAGATACAGGACGTTGAAAGAGTGAATATATAGGGAGGACCTTGTTTTGGACAACTTCATGTTCATTTACAATAACCATTTCCATCAAATGATGTTTTAAAAGTCGTACATTACGCATTTCAGGAATAATATCTTTAATTTGGAGTTGAACCGCTTGTTTTAAAAATTCTACATTGTTCGTTTTATGAAATTCTTCAATTAAATTACGACTACCTTCAATAGATCTAAATATTTTGTTTATCTTATTTTGTATAGCTTCATCACGAGTTTCGTTATGAAATAATTCATTGTATTTATGAAGATATTCACTATAATACTTTTTGTTTTCATTATACAAATCTAACCCTCCCTTAAACAATTCAACCGACTTGTCTTCACTAATATAATTAAACATGGTATCTAATTTTAGTTTTAATAAGTTATCACTTGATCCTTCAAAATCTTCCTTGAACAAGTCAAATAATACTTGAAATTGAGTTAGGAAACCAGGAAAGATTTGAATATCAAGAGAACATGGGTTGGCAGAGTCACCACAGATAGCCTCGTAAGTGTTCTCATTTTTACTGAATATACTACCGACTGGTCGTTTGCATTTAATACATTTGGGCTTGACTTGTAATACCATTCGTTTGGCAATACGTTTATTAGGTTCTCTATTATAGGCTTTTCTTTTCATTTCTAAGAACTCATTTTCATATTGTTGCTTTATTCTAAAATATTCATTCAATGCGTCTTTATAGTTACGTTGTTGTTCGGAAAAGTCATCATTTTCCGGTGTACTTCCTTGAATATTGTCAAGTTGTGAATTACGAAATGTAATACTAGGATTGTTCTCAAATTGAATATCAATAATACTATCTGGTTGGTTCTCAATTAATGTAATACTATTGTTTGAAGCGTGTAATTTGACCAATTTGTCTAATCCGTTCAAATTAAGATACTCAATTTCATTGAATTCACATATAAATTCTTGAATATTTTGGGGTAGGTTCTCAATGGTCTTGATTTTATTGTGTGAAATATTTACAAATTCCAATTTAGTCAGATTAGATATATCAATATTCTCAATGATATTGTAGGAAACATTCAACTTAATCAGAGTCTTAGGTAAGTTATCTATTTTTAATAGGAGATTATCAACACATTCAAATGATTCAACTGTTTTGGGTAATATAACATTGGTAATTTCACCTTTACCGAGAACAATATGTTTAATTTTGCCAAACCCTAAATTTGGCAATTCCGATAAATTCAAATCACCATGTAGAGGTGCATTAATTCGCAGAGTATCAACTTCTTTTGAATATGTTTCTAAAATACCAAGTAACTCTTTTTGAGCAGTATTGTTTAGTTCAATGATTTCATAGTGTTTGCTTTTATTAATAGACATTTGACTGATACAATTGGTATAGATAATAAACAGAATAAAATTATGTGTATTATCCTAGCATGAAGGGTAAATTAGTAACTCGTGATATATGTTGGTCATCAGTATTAGAAACCTCATCTTGATAGTACCGTATCTTAGACATAACGTATTGTTGATCATGTATCATTTTTTGATGTCGGTCATAGTCAGTTGGTTTATTTAAACTACACCGATATAGTATGGCACATGTAACGGCAACAAATACAATGAAGACAATAGTATTAAATGCATAATAATATACATTTACACGATTGGTATGACATTGTTTTAGTGTATTAAAAAGAAAATTTTTAGTTGATGATTCAATGAGAGAAGGTTGTTCCATTGGTTTCTTACTAGTATATACTAAAATAGGATGAAAATACGATTACATATACGCTAAATAGTACATTACAGCCATATAACTAAAAATGGCAACGATAATGGAAATAATCCAAATAGGGATAACAGTTTTATGACGGTATCCAACACCAAATGGTCTAAATCCACCCTCTTCGTTGTATAGTAGAACAGGTTTGGCAATATGTATTGTGGAAAATACGAGTAAAAACAAGATAATAGCAACACTTAGTTTATTATAACGAATAAATCCTTTCAAGTTATGCATTTTGTTTGTAATTATAGTTATAATACAATTACAAATTATGTTGGCTAAATACCCTTAAAAATCATCATCATCATATATATCTTCTGAATCATATCCATCATTATATTCTTCCCCTAAATTACTGAAATCGTATGTATTACGGTTATAATCATCAGTTTCTGGAATTTCATCAAATTTATCAAGTTCAAAAATATCAAGCGATTCAACTTCAACATCCGCAATTTCTGGATTTTCATCATACAATTCTGCAATCATCTCAGTTCGTTCTCGTTCATATGTATTTGGATCATATTTGAAAAGACCCTTTTGTTGACCAACATTCCATCTTCCAATTTTATAGTTTTTCATAGCGTCTTCTATTTTACGTTCTTCTTCACTCATATTATCAATACTAAAAAAGGCAACAATGCGATTTCTTTCTTTATCCTTAGCTCGGTTCATTTTCTTCATAATTTGTTCATATGATAAATCAATTATCTTCTTGTTTTCTTGTTCTATATCTAAAAACGAAATAAGTAGTGAGCATACCCGTTGTTTTAATTCACGACGGTCACCTGATACAATTTGTATTTCTAATAAATCATTATTTGCACTCATCATTTCATCTGTGATATTTTCTTCTATACTATTCAATGCATTAGATGGATTTTTTGATGTTTCAATTTCAGTTCGGCGAGTTTGTTTCAATTCTTGTATATCAGCACGTATGAATGTGTCATCATTAGAACATACGATATACTCGTAGATTGCACTATAAAAACAGTAAGTATATAATTGGTATACAGTTTTCTTATCCAATAATGAATGGAATGATACTTTATTATTATCAATATCCTTTACCAGTTCAGTATGAACCGGAATATGTTGCATAAACGCATTCATGCTGATAAGTCTATTGTTAACCTCTTGAAGTAGTTGGACAATGACATTATCCTCTTGAAACGCTTCTAATTTTTCATAGTATTTATCAATGAATTTTTGTAAATCAAGTTCGTGTTGTTCGTGAATATTCCAATGTTTAGGTACCCTTTTAAAAAATGGAGATTTAGTCAATAGAGCAATAGGATAAACCTTTGTAATTTGATATACTGCATCATGAATAAATTGAAGTGCAGAATATAGACCTTCTTCATAATATTCATCAGTTTCAGTCATGGACTTGTCTATGTTCCATTTATATATGTTTGCTAAAAATAATGCTAATTTATTGAATTGATTCCCATCAAGATTACCATGTTTATCAATAAATTCCATTATATTTTTATAAAGATCAGTATTCGCCTTATGTAGATACTTGGACAAATTTGCTAATTCAGGCGTTTTATCGGCTGACATAGTTTTTGGATTATATGTATTGAGAACCTTCATTAAATGTTTTCGCAAAGGTTCATCAATAACATTGGTATCTTCATCATCCATTTTGTTAATAATTTCTTTTAATACGGTTACACGATTGAATGGTAACGGGTTATCAATTGTAATCAAATTCTTTTCGTACACTATTGACATTAGTTTATTGAAATCTTCAATTGTATATCGTTTACCATTTTTCTTTAAAAATTCAATCTTATCAGATAATGTCCATTTAGTATCATACATAGGAGGACGTTCAGAACAAATACTTTGATATATTTCAGGGACAGGTAAGTCCCTATCAAAATTACAGTAATGAATAATAGAAGAATAAATTTTATCTTCCAGATTACCAGATGAAACAACTGAATAGTTAATTCCCGTAAAATCCGGATGATATAATATTGGTGCTCTGGTTAATGTATTCACATCATCTAACATTTTGCCCAAACTAGATACAATGTGAATATTATTACGTATGCTATCATCTTCTTCATTAAAATAAGTGATGGGATTGGTAATATCGGTTTCATTACAACATGAATTTTCTATGAATGGGCGAGTAGTTGTTTTTAATAATAAATCCTTATTTTTTACAACACGATTGATAGTTTCAATAATACCATAACCATATTGTACAATCTTACTTTTTAAGACAGCAATACTTTCATGTTGATGAGATTTACCATGTCGCATTAAATCAATCAGGTCTTGTTTAAATTCTGAACCAATTGTACGTAATGTTTTGACGATAGTGAAATCAACCACTGGGGGTAAGAAGTGTTTCCATTTTGATATTTGATGTTCTTCTGGTGAAACTAATTGTGGATTAAGAAGTACATATTCACGTTTCTTTGCATACATATCAGAAACATCATTACGATTAATAACATTTTTTTCAAGAATTTGTTTAATACGGCTGGCTAAAAGATCAGTCTTGTATTTTTGAATAGAATCCCAAGGAGATATTTGACTCTTAATCTTGTTTATTACACATGCAATATATTGAATACCAGTAGTATCTTCTATTCCGTCCATAGGAAATCCACTGAATGAGCGAATGCAACCAGGGAAAGTGCGTGTTGTTTTGAAAGAGGGAATCGCCGTTTGAATTGCAACAAGAAGAACACTGGCGATAATAAAAATCATGGTTTCATTGCGATAATTTATAAAAGGAGCAATAACTTTATCCTTATTTTGTTTCAATAATTTGGCGGAACGTTTATCATAGGCCCGTTCGGTCATAATATTGGTAGTAATCATTTCATTTGATAGACGCAAAATAAATTCTTCTAATCCATCAATTTTGATATCAATATTGAAACATATTGCAGAGAATACATTATAAATTGTTTCGGCTGTTTCGTTTTCAAAGACACGTTTTTCTTTTTTACCTAAGTTTTCCATAACAACTGTACCTAAGTCTTTTTCCATAATTTCATGACTGGTAATACTAAATCCAGTATCAACATCTGCATTCACAAAATCTCTTTTACAGAGGACCTCGGCTGTATATTTATCTACAACATTGTCACCGTCATCACTTATAGTACCAACGGTTCTAATTAATTCATCCAGTTTAGATTCATATAGAACACGATTATTATTGAATGTTAGAGCCAATGTATATATAGAAACAGCAAACAATTGGGTATTCGTACTTTTACAATATAACCAATGTGGGTCTTCATCGAGTTCAGTAACCATAGGATTTCTACAATATTCATCAACAAACGTAACGATATCCTTTTGTTTTTTTATGAAATCAGATTGTCCCATAATAAGAGAACGAGTATACAGATGAGGTGACATTAACAGTTCGGTTGGTCGTATTAAAGTTCCAATAGTAAATGCCAAATCATTTGGTTTTTGCAAATGAATATCTTTCAACATTGTAGATTTCTTTAATAAATCTTGTTGTGTCTTAATGTTCTCATCTAGTTTTGTTTGTAATTCTTCAACTGATAATTCATAACGTTTATCAAATTCACCCAATAATTTTTGTCGGTTACGTTGATTAAATTGTGATCGTGATTGTTCAATTGAGTCACAAGAACCACTTGTTATATTTTTATAACACTCTCTACTAATATTACAGAATAATGCATTTGTATCTAAAAACGCTTCATCATCAATGGTATCATCTTGTATCCAATTATCCTTCAATCTACGATAGTATGTAATTTTTTTACGAATATCAGACTCAATTTGTATAGCTTCCATCTCACTTTTTGATAGTTTATCTTCGTCAATGCCTTCTGGTAAAGAAGGACGGACTTCTAATATAGCGTATTCACCATCTCTTACCATTTTTTTACCAGCAATTAATGTAGTAGCAAGTTCTCCTGCAATATCCGGTTGAGATCCATGTATATGAATTAGATTTTCTACAAGAAATTCGTGAAATTCAGCAGGAGATTTTTTAGTTTGTTCATCCTTGTATTTTTTAAGAATATCATAGGGAGTATCATCAAAATCATTATCATAGTATACTTCTTCCTTATCATTATCTTTTTGTAGGTCTTTCATAGAATTATATTTTTTGGTCAAAAACCGACGTGTGCAATCTCTGGGTTTAATGCGTTCATTATCTGTCATATCATCCAAATTAACATTAGAAAGAGCATCTGTCATATTATCAGGGGTAATTAAAGAAACAAGAAGGGAAGTAATTATATTCGTATACAAGTTAGAATTATCAGAATCATTCATTCGTAAGAGTAATTCTTGTGTAGTCAAGTTAGAATTCATCTTATCTTTAAATAAGAAAGCATAACTATGAAAGAATGGATTGGAAATATCTTGATTTGCATTGATTAAACTAAGTAATTTATTAGGATTTTTGATCATTTGGTATTTTGTATTGCGTAACACATTATATTTCTTTAATTGTGTACCAAGCTGACGTTTTATTTCACTAATACGTTCTTTCATAAAGAAACGGATTTCCATATAATGTTCATACGTAATGTCAGAAGGATAAATCATGAACGGCTCTAATTGTTTAACAATTTCATTAAAAGACACCTTATCCTTAATGTGTTTACGTACTAAACGAATGAGGAACAATGTATTAGGAATAATAACTTCAAGTATTTGTTTAAATTTCTCATTTTCATCAAAATGTTCAATATCAATACTTGGATCCACCATAAATTCTTGTATGGAACTTAGAAAAGTATATTTTTCATCTTTTTCCATTTTTTCATAATCAAGTTGTTTTGATAAGTCACTAATAACATGAGGAACAACATCAGTATTTTTTCGTAATAATTTGAAAAGCATAAGATAGTTCTGATGTAATGTAGCTCTATCAAGCATATTAGTAGATGGTAAACTGATAGTAGAGAACTTAACAATTGGTTCAGGCATTGTAAGTAATGATTTAACCGTCATTTTATCATTTTGAGTCATTGTTTTACGAGAATATATAGTTTTACCTGTCTTTAATGTTTCCTTATCCATATTAGTTTGACCTAGTCCATAGCGTTGAATAACAAAATCTGCGGATTTAACCTGATTATCTTTATCAATTACAGTGGATTGAAATCGTCCAAGATTATCTACAATGGTATCAATGCTAGATAAAACGTCTTTGTTTGCCAAATAATCATCTGTATTGTCTACATTCTCATATGATGCCATAATATTTTGTATGCGATTATTTAAACTAGAATAGGTAAGGGTTTTATCAATATGCTTACGATCATAATATTTTGTTTGTAATGTTTCAATAGAACGTAATTCTTCACCAAATGTTTCAGCAATGACGTCTTGTTCAATTAGATTGGATACGCCATATAATTTCTTACGATTGGTAACCACAGGGATAATCCATTTTAGTGTTGTATCTAAATTATAAATACGTTGAACTAGTGGTTTATTATTATTACCAACATGTTTTGCAGAATATACATTATCATCGCCATCAAAATCTGAAAACTGATGTCTTAATTCTTTAAAACGTTCAATTAATAAATGTAAATTGTTAATAACTGCATCAGATCTTTGACTATTTGGAATCGTAGATAATATTTCATCCATTAAATCATTTACTTGTGCATCAATTCCATACCGACGTTCTGATTCAGGTATTTCAACCAATTGTCGCATAGGTTCTTGGCGTTCTCCGAATACAATATCATTTGCATCAATATACATTTTATGAAGCTTATCGCGAATATTTTCATCAATTTCAGAATCCTCTGGTATTTTTATAATTGACTCACCAGATTCAGTAAATTGTATAGATGGACCATTATTAATTTCATTTGTATCTATAATTACATCATTATTTTCAGAATCAACATCTTCACCTATTTGAGATTTGACAGTGGAAAGTGACGCTACATCTTTTAATAAAGTAGGTTTATCAATAATAACAATGGATTTAATTGGTAAATTCTCTGGAATACCTTTATATCCAAAATTTAGATATATACTTTTTAACTCAGGATAGGTAGTAACTTCAATCATGTCTTCATCTAAATTCGTAATTTCACCAGTAATAATAGCTTCAAAATCACCACCGAAATGGATACGTATCCATGTTCTTGGTAACAAATTATTTTGTTTAGCATATCCTTTAACTTCATTTTTAGTATGCAAATTAATTTCAGTAATACTTTCATCTGTAAATGTGCCGTCTTCGGTAATATTCAGTAGATAAAACCGTCCATTAGAAATATTGATGATTTTTATTTTTTCATCATCTACATAATCAATAAACGCATGTATTTCATGTATGTCGGGGTTTGTTGGAGCAATAATTTCAATAATATCACCATATTCTAATATAACACTATTTGGGCTAGTGGGTGAGTCTGTTACAATGGTTTGAGTTTCTATAACTTCATTTGAAACATCATCCATAATTAATCCGTTATAATATATAATTACAAGATAATTACATCTAAATTATATTTCGTAAATAGTATATGTGTATTTATGAAATGAAAAAGAAATAGAATAAAGAGGTGAATTATAATAATACACCCAGAGGAATGAATATGGATATTGATCTTGATAACCTAAACAAAATGAATCTGACACATAAATTATCATATAGTGATGGTGAATATTACCAGTCATTTCAATACGATAAGGGTATGCTATGCTATAATGATGAAAAACGTAGTTTACATCGTCAAACATGGTTATCTTATCCAGACAATAAATTACTTTCTATATCTATACCAAAGTCACTACACGATAATGAATTTAAAACGAGATATCCAGTAATTGACGAAAATATATTGGTAGTAGAGCATATAGAAGGAGAACTATTAAGTTTATATTACGATAAACGTATAAACAAATGGAAACTGACAATGGATAATAATCTATCAAATCCTCATATAGTATTATCCATTTTCTATGATATATTTAATACATCAGACAATCAAACATTAAATGATATTGCCATGTTAAACTATTTTGCAAAAGATTATTCATATACATTTATATTAAAGATACCGTCAATAAACTTGTATAGAAATATAAAAGAACCAGAATTATATTTAATATCGGTTTATAAGATAGAAGATAGAAGTTCGGAATATATTAGTCCAATTGAATACGAGAATTGGTCTATATTCAAGGAAGTAAATAATATTATTAAAATGCCACAATATTATAATATTGATAAATATAGTGAATTATCAGAGAGAGAACTAAGTCAAACTTATGGAACTACTATATCAGGCATGATAGTTAAAAATATAATTACTGGCGAACTTTGCAAAATACTAACATCACAATATAAATTATACATAGATCTATTAAGAATTGAACCAATAATCCGTTATAAATATTTATGTATTATTCGGATCGGTAAAATAAACGAATACATCAAAGTATATCCAAATATCAAAAATGAATTTTTAAAAATGAAGGATATATATAATCAATTCATAAACTGTCTATATTATGCATACAATAATAAATACAAATACAAACTGGATAATCAATACGATACAAAAATAAATACGATTATTCGTAAAATACACCAACAAATATATATGTCTCAACCCAGAGAAAATAGTATTGCAATTAATCGCAATACTATAAAAAAATATATGAATAGTTGTGATCCTAATCATTTATATTATCTATTACATTGTACTGTATAAAGCGGATAACTTGCTTAGATTTTTAACATATTCTGTACAATGATCCTTATTAGAACTATCCATGCCATTAATAGGACCGCGAATTTTATCAATAATTTTAATAATATCAGAGGCATTAGAAAAGGATTGAACATCTTGACTATAATCTTTCTCAAAAAAGAATGAAATATTACCACTATCAATTACATCTTTGTATGGTGAATAAACATGTTTAAACCATGCCTTTATAATGATAGATGGATTTGCACGTTTGATAGTTTCAAATGAAGACTTCGCTTGTGCAATTTCTTGATTATCTGGATAAATTCCAATAATATCATTTAAAAACTCTAAAAGGTGAGTGTTGAATGCACGTGAAATTGTTGGTTTATCCGTCATGTTTAATTAATAATAAGATAAAAAGTTTATATTGTTTTTGTAGATAATTATTAAATATGTTGTCCTAATGGTTGTTGCGGAGGCATTATTTGACTAATATCATCCATCCTTTTTTGTTGTAGAGTATCAACCGTAACATCAGTTGATACTTTATCTGCTTGATATGTATCTTCCGGTGTATTTATAAAATTAATATTCTCAGTTGCAGAAACATAATTATACAATTGTCGTTTCCCACTATTGCTTTTTGCACTCAAATCATCAGGTGTAAGGTCATACATAGTAAATTGTTCTGATGTAATATTTGTACCACCGGATGATTTGCCTAAATAAAATGAAGTAGGTTCAGTTGCTTGTGTAATTTTTTGGGTAGCACTAACTTGTTTCAATGTACTATGATAATGTTTAATAATATCATCGCCAACAATCACTTTATAACCAGTTTTGATAAGTAATAGTGACGGAACATTTTGAATATTAGGAGGCATTACAACCTTTCCACCGTTTTCAAGGGTAATATAGGTTTGGTTTGTATTTGCATCACGACTTCGTTTGTCTATGCATATAAAACTAATTTTATCTGACATATTAGATTTAACCAACGTTTGAAGTATTTTTTGGGAATGTTTGCAGTAATTGCTATAATATAATATGTCCATGACCTGTTATATTATAGGATAAAATAGATTTTGTTAGAAAAACGTATTCATGCTAAATATTTATGCCATTCCAATACACATAGAATGTAAAAGTCTATTTTGGAAATAGAAAATAAAGTATCCTACTGCAATAGATAACATTGATAGGTAAAAGTCTATACCTTTACGCTTGGAAATACCAACCATAAGTGTAGATGCTAAAACCATAGTAAGTAAAATCAAACCAATTACAGAAAGATAGTAAAAGTAAATGCAGTATTCTCTGTTGAGAGGTCCAAACAAAGTATCCATTAGATTATTGTCCATATCTATGAAATAGTAATAGAAAAAATAATAATTTCAAATATACTAAATCAATACACAATCTGGAATGTTAGAATGAACTAATAAATGTATTATACCGACCTAAATAGGTATAAACGCAAATTAGTGTATTTAAAATATATACTTCTATTTTATAAGAATTTATGGATAATTCAACAACATGGAATGTAATAAATAAATACTTTGAAGAAAATCCCCAAAGTTTAGTAAGACACCATATTGAATCTTATAATGACTTTTTTAAAAACGGGATATTTCAAACATTCAAAGAGAAAAATCCGTTAATAATAGGAACAAAATTTGACGAAAAATTAAATGAATATCGTTCACAATGTATTATGTATTTTGGAGGAAAAAATGGAGATAAAATTTATTATGGCAAACCTGTTATTTATGATGACAATAATTCACATTATATGTTTCCAAATGAGGCTCGGCTCCGAAATATGACATATGGAATGACAATACACTATGATATTGAAGTTGAATTTATTGATATTTTAGATGAAGGACAACAGCCAATTCCAGTAGGTCCAGATGAATTATTTCAAATGGATGAAAATATTAAGGATAATAAGTTTAACAATTTGAAATCTGTTACTTCACAACAGATTGAAGAAAAGCAGCAATTATCAAAGAAAACGAATGGAGATATAGATGAAAATGACGACTTAGAAGGTGGTGCACCAGCTCGTCGTAGAGGTAAACGTAAAATGGATCAATCAACAACTGAACAAACTGCATTGATACGTGAATTAACAGAAAAATCTATGGTAGGAGAGAACAAACAATCCCGTACAATTGTTCTTGAAAAAGTATTCTTGGGTAAATTCCCAATCATGGTTCAATCAAATTATTGTGTATTATCTGGCTTACCACGTGAGGTTAGACACACCATGGGCGAATGTTTGAATGATGTCGGTGGATACTTTATCATTGATGGTAAAGAGAAAACCGTGGTATCACAGGAGAAGTTTGGAGATAATATGTTATATATCCGTAAATCTGGTGATGAAAAATATTTATATTCTGCTGAGATACGATCAGTATCAGAAAACGTATCAAAACCAGTGAGAACATTATCTGTTAAAATAATGGCTCCTTCTCCCACATATACATTCAAAAATATTGTGGTTAATATTCCTAATGTAAGAAAACCAGTACCATTATTTATTGTATTTCGTGCATTAGGTATAACATCTGATAAACAAATTATTACGATGTGTCTATTGGATATTGAAAAATATGAGAATATGATTGATTTATTTGCACCATCAGTTCATGATGCCGGAGGCATACTGACGCAACGAAATGCACTAAAATATATTGCTTCTTTTACAAAAGGTAAAACCGCTACTCATGCATTGGAAATACTAGCAGATTATTTTCTTCCACATGTAGGTGAGATAAATTACATACAGAAAGCATATTATCTTGGATATATTACATTTCGTTTATTAAATGTATATTCTGGGGTAGAGGAACCGACTGACCGTGATAATTTTAAATATAAACGTATTGAACTAGTTGGTTCATTGACGAATGAATTATTCAGTGAATATTACAAAATTCAACAAAGACAAATACATCTTTTATTTGAAACTGAATTAAACAAGAATAAAGCGATATATGAGAACAATTTACAAGGGTTAATTGAGCAACATTTTAAAAGTGCGTTTAGTCAACGCGAAGTGGAAGCAGGATTTAAGCGAGCATTTAAAGGTAATTGGGGGGCACATTCTCATACAAAGAGAATTGGTGTTGTTCAAGATTTGAATAGATTATCACATAATTCTGCATTGAGTCATCTACGTAAAACAAATCTATATTTAGATCCTAGTGTCAAGTTAGTAGGTCCTCGTGTCTTACATAGTACTCAGTGGGGATTTTTTGATCCAATTGATACACCGGATGGTGGAAATATTGGCATTCATAAACATATGGCAATAACAGCCTATGTAACACAAGGATATTCACGAGAACAAATTATCAAATGGTTACGTGAAAAAGTAGAGATGAAGTTACTCGAAGAGTGTAGTCCAATAATAATATCCAGATTAACCAAAGTAATGGTAAATGGTTTATGGGCAGGTGTTATATCAAACCCCAAAGAAACAGTTGATAAGATTCGTTTATTCAGACGTAATGCATTGATTCCAGTTTACACGAGTGTAACATTCAATATAAGTCATAATACTGTTTATATTTATACAGATGCTGGTAGAATTTGCCGACCAGTATTTTATCGTGATGCAGAAACAAATAAAATGTCCTATGATAATGCAGTTCAGCGTATATCGGATAATGACTTTACATGGAATGATCTTATTTCTGGTTTCAATAAGAAGGTTTCGGGATTTAACCCAAATAGCTATAAAATGTATGAACTACATGAATTATATCAGGGTATAGATGCGGAAACAAATCCGGCAAAGTTAAAAAGATTTTTAGAAGAAAAGGCAGTAATTGATTATATTGACACAAATGAAACAGAAGATGCACTGATTGCAATGAATATACAAGATCTTGAAAATGATAAAAATTCAAAACATACTCATTTGGAAATACATGAGTCTTTGATATTTGGCATGTTAGGGAATATGATCATATTCCCTGAAAACAATCCAGCGACACGTAATTCATTTTCATGTGGTCAAACAAAACAAGCTTGTTCCATGTATCACACAAATCATCAAGTGCGTATGGATAAAACAGCAGTGGTATTATCTTATGGACAAAACCCTCTATTAAAAACGCGATATCTTGACCCTATAAATAACGAAAGCAATCCATATGGCGAGAACACTATCGTTGCTATTATGTGTTATACTGGATATAACGTAGAAGATGCTATTTTAGTAAATGAAGGCGCATTAAAGCGTGGTTTATTTCAAACAACCTATTATAGTACATATGAAACACATGAAGAAAAAAGCCAATCCGCAGATGGTGTAACCGAAAAGAAATTTACTAATATAGAAACCGACATAGAGGTGGTTGGAACAAAATCAGGTTATGATTATAGTAAACTGGATAAATATGGTATTATCAAAGAAAACACAGAAATAGATGAGAAAACTGTATTAATTGGAATGGCTACTACCAGCTCACAAAGCGGTAGTAAAAAGGTAGATTCATCAAAAACGCCTAAGAAGGGACAACTTGGTATTGTAGATAAAACATTCATTACTGATGGCGAAGAAGGAACTAGAATAGCAAAGGTTCGTGTTCGTGAAATCAGAATCCCAAATTTAGGTGATAAGATGGCATCTCGTGCAGGTCAAAAAGGAACAGTTGGTTTGGTAATACCAGAAGAAGATATGCCATTTACAAAAGATGGTATGCGACCAGATTTAATTATAAATCCCCACGCTATTCCATCACGTATGACAATTGGTCACTTGGTTGAATGTATTATAGGAAAAGCAGCGGCATTATATGGTGGATATAGTGATTGTACCGCTTTTAATAATAAAGGGTCTAAGACAAAGGTATTTGGTGATATGTTATCCAAAGTTGGTTATCATTCAAGTGGAAATGAAGTATTATATAACGGTATGACTGGTGACCAAATTGAGACTGAGATATTTATGGGACCTAATTATTATATGAGATTGAAACATATGGTAAAGGATAAAATAAATTATAGAGCTCGTGGGCCAAATACTGCATTAACACGACAACCTGTATCTGGTAGAGCAAATGATGGTGGTCTCAGAATAGGAGAAATGGAACGTGATGTATTGATTTCTCATGGTATATCCGACTTTTTACGTGAATCTATGATGGAACGAGGAGATAAATATCAACTTGCAATATGTAATACAACTGGCATGATTGCTATACATAATCCATCAAAAAATTTATTTTTCAGTCCAATGGCAGATGGTCCATTACGATATACCGGACAATTATCAGCGAATGATATGAGAATTGAAAATATAAGCAAATTTGGTCGTAGTTTTAGTATTATAAGTGTTCCTTATTCATTCAAATTATTGCTACAAGAATTACAAACTGCAAATGTACAAATGCGAATTATTACCGATGATAATATTAAACAATTAGAGAACATGACGTTTTCCAAGAATATTGATAAATTAACATTCAAATCAAATGTTGATATACAAAATATTGTGTCAGAAAATATAACGAACTTATCAATCGCTAACCGTGAAATAGACAATGTTGCACCCCCTAAATCCTTGTCAAAACAGTCCGATAATGATATAGAAACAAGTCCCCAAATGGCAACGGATTCACCATATATAATTACGGATGAAGATTATGCACAAATAGCACAATCTAAACTGACGGCTACATCACCATTATATAATCCAAATTCACCAGAAAGTATTCAAATGGCAACGGATTCGCCATATGTAATGACTGATGACGACTATGCACAAGTAGAACAATCTAAACTAACCGCTACATCACCATTATATAATCCAAACTCACCATATGAAACACCAGTAGATATGGAAACACAAACATTATCACAAGAAGCACGTAGTTATTCATCCGGAGATACTGTATTTTATAGAGGAGACGAAACGCCTAACCGAGTATGGAATGTAACCAGCATCGGAGACAAGTATATTAAAATAGAAACGGATATACCAAGTGTTAATGGAACTGATACGGTAAAAATGGTAACAGCGTCTGATATATATAAAGTAGATCCGTCATATGAATCATCTCTATCATATACCCCTCCTCCACCACCATCCCAATCGTCATCCAATGAAATGACTGGTGGGGCAGTTCCCCATGTAGGAACTAGTTATCATAAGTCTGGAAATGATATGCCTAATATAACCATAGCACCAGTTATCAAAGTAATTACAGATGGAAATGATAATTCAACTGGCAACGAAGTAACTCATTCTGAAACAATGAATGAAGAGCTAGATTCAGAAATGCCAATTAAGCAAATGAATACTATAACTGATACAACACCTAACCCAATACCCGACGATAAACCAAGTGAGTCAAGTGGTTTTTTTGATTCTATTCGTATAATAAAAAAAGACTAATACAAAAAATTGAAACTGTGATGATAAATATATAAAAAGTATAACTCTTATTATATATAATGACTACTACTAATAACAAAATATTAAAGATATACAAATCTCGCATAACATTAACTGATCAACTTGAAAGTTTACAATATGATGTTAGCGAATATCAACAGTTTAGTATAAATGAAATTGATGCAATGAACAATAATTCTCAATTAGACATGCTTGTAACAAATAAAACATTAGGTAAGACAATTTATGTAAAATATAATTTAACTTCCAAACAGTTAAATGCACAAACATTAGATAATATTATTGAGGATTTATACACAATTGATACTGTATTAACAACCAATGATACACTTATGATTATTAATGATATTGAACCAAATGATTCCATTATGACAAAAATACGTTATCTATATGATCACTCTGGTATATTTGTAGTAATTCACAATATAAATCGTCTCCAATACAATATTTTGAACCATACACTAGTACCTAAGTCAAAGATTTTAGCCGAGAAAGATATAGAAGAATTTAAGCAAAAGTACAATATAATGAATTTAAACCAAATACCCGAAATTTCCCGATTTGATCCACAAGCCTTAGCTATATGTTTGCGACCAGGTGATGTATGTGAATATACCCGAAATAGCCCTACTGCAATGAATGCGAAATATTATAGAATATGCATAGGTTGATTTGCATAGGATAATATCATAACATAATATATAAATATGTCATCATCGGATATCATTATTGCCTATAATAAAAATGATTTTTTTTATGTAAATGCCGAAAATAATGGTGAAATGCCAGTCAAAAGTGATTGTAATAGTTTGGATATAATGAATGTAAATTGGGATATCAGTTGTAATCCTACGCATTTTGATGATAATAGTGGGAATTGTTTAAAGCGAGCATTATGTGTTAATAAAGAACTAGCTGGAACATTAAATGAATTACAAAGACAACATAGTGGGTCAGATGAACGTTATGCAAATGCAACAGATATATATGACGAAACATTTGCCCATACATTAAATTTAGGAACAGGTATTGTATTACTTTCTGTATTACTATACAAAATAGTAAAAACAAATAATAATATATAATTGTATTCTGATAAATATAGAACTATATATTAATAATATGAATGAAAAATATAGTATATCAGAGGAGGATAATATGAAAATTTTTAACCAATTACAGAATGAATATAATAGTGGCTGTAATACTAATCCAAGCGGATCTACTTGTGATAATAAACGTAATAATATAAATCAAAGTGCATATGAATTTCGTAATGCATCTAACAGAGCAAGAAAGATAGCAGAAAATATTGAAACTAGAAGAAAGAAGTCAGATTATATATGGAAAAGGAAGTTGAAAAGGCGGGGGTGGTGGCGGCGGTGGTATTGGGTGAAACACCCTATATCAGTTAAACGACCACCAATTGAATGGCAAAAATGGAACTCTGTTGTCAATAGTAAAACGAAATATGATAATAACTTACAGCTCTATAATGAATCATGTAAGGATAATCCAAATGGCGAAGGTTGTGTTGAATTAAACAAAAAAATAAAATCTGTTTATAATACAGTTATATCAAATATGGCGACTAAAACTAACGAAGCATATAATAAAACAACTACGGTGAGAAACGAAGTAGCTACTGGATTTAACGCTTTAAAAAACGTAGAAGGATTTGGTGATAATACAGTGAAGTTTCGCCGTACTATGCAACTAAGTTTATTATGGACTGTTTTAGCAACTTGTCTTTTATTTTACCTATTCAAACAAATATAATTTTTAACGATATAATACAAAAGTATTCTATTGTTATAGTATAAAGATGACGGATATAGTACAAGTTTTACCATTACCAGATGATAAATACTTATTTGCCAATAAACAAGGAATTACTGGTATTGACAATAAAAATATTCCCAAATATACACCAAATGGGGAATATGAAATTAAGGCATCTTCAACCGCTCCGGGCAAAGAACCATATTTTATCGCAAATGAAGATGATAGAGACTATTGGGAATGTAAAACCAAAACGACTGGATATTCTCAATCTCCATATTTAACTTCTGATGAAAATACATCATCACCATATCAAGGCGGAGGATCAGTGGAAACCACTTGGACAACTCCTGTTACAAATAATGATAATGTGGCAAATGTACGTGGTGAATGGATACAAGTACGAATACCATTTAATACATATATACAGAAATATGGTATAACTACTCCTTCATATACAGCAAATAATACATTTCCAATGTCTATTATGTTAGTTGGTTCAAATGATGAGAATGAGTGGAAACAATTGGATATACATAAACTTGAAAAGGATGAATTACCCGGTTTTCCAAATGGTGGAAGTGTTAGTAAAACCATAGAGATTAATTCCACCGAAAAGTTTTCATATTTTAGACTTATTATACTTCTAATGGGACCAAATACGGATAAAGTGCGTATTAATAAATTTGAAATACATGGAACCACTATGGTAAGTCATAATAGAAAGACTACAAAACCAGAAACATTTATTACATTAAGCCGATGCAACGAAATAATGGAAGAAGATGACATTGCTACAACATATGATGGTATTAATATGTTTGATAGACAATATGCCAAAATCAAAGATATTCAGTCATATAGTTATAATTTAGACAATGCCAAAAATAATAACAGAAATCAGCATACGAAAACACAGAAACATAATTTAGATTATATAGTAACTATGAGTATTATAAGTGGTGCTTTATTATCAGGTGTATTTGCATATGAATTTTTACGTAGGTATTAGTTTGAAAAACATGTAATTACACCATTGACTTGAATAATATTGTGTGAAAATATATATATATATAACAATAACAATGGTGAATTTATTAAACAATAAAAAGCCTCGTATAAATTCAACGCATATGGAAAGTTTTTCAACTTACGAAACAACTCCTGTATTGCATACCCGTGTTCAAGAACCATATGATAACCAAACTGATATAGCGGAAATGGATATAGATGATTGGAAATATTTAGCAAGTTTAAATAAGAATGAAATAGAAAAAACTATAGATAGACATAATGGTGTACCAACAGAAAATGTAATGAATGTACATGCAAATGATATAAATGACATGATTGAACAAACACATATGGTATACACATTAGGTACAGTGACAGGATTAACATTATTAATTGCCGGTATATTTATAGCCCGCGAATAAATGTAACAGAAATACATTATAAAATATTTATATAATGTATAAATATGTCACCGCCGCAGGATCCGCTTGATGAGATGAAAGAAATACAAGAATTTCTTCAAGACGAAAAGGTTATTCTTGATGGAATTAAGACAGATATAGATGATGCTTTAACTAGTAAGCAGCGTGAAATAGATTTGAACGAGAGTTACAGATTAAGACAAGACGAATATACACGAATGAAAGTAGTAATTGTATTAGCATTAGCTGTGTGTATTTTTATTATTCTTATTAATAAACGTTTTCCTGTAATACCGTCTATATTGAGTACATTAATTATATTAATAATTATTCTTGTTGCATGTATATATTGTATTTTCAGTTATTCAACTATTACTACGCGTAGTAAGATGGATTATAATAAATTAGATCTTACTGGACCAACTGTACTTACTAGCTCAGAACTAGAAGCAAATCGTGCAAGGGCTGGAAAAGCAGGTGATTTATTAGGTACAATTGGTTCATTAGGTTGTGTCGGCTCAGATTGTTGTAATTCATCAAGTGATGTATTGCCAGCTGATCGCACTATATGGGATAATGATTCGTTAAAATGTGTACCCGCACCAGTTACGCAACAAGTAACCGTTTAATTTTTCACTAATAACTAATATATTTAGTGTTGAACAATTTATCAAGTTAGAAATATAATGTGTATATAGATAGTATAATAAACACATTATGGGAAATTCAAGTAGTCGGTCACGAGGATGGTTTAATAGATGGCCCAATAGAGACAGTACAATCAATTATTATAATAATATTATAAACGTACAAAGAAAGGAATATGGTGGCAAAGTTGTAAAATTAGGCACTATAAAAAGTGGAAAGAACAGTTATGATAAAAAATCCACTGCCTATAATACCGAAAAACAAGGTTACATTGATGAGATCGGCAATGATGGAACTGATGGTAATGATGCTACAAATAGAGAATCTGATCTTGACAATGAGGAAGGAATCATAGAAAACACAGAGGGTGATATATTATCCAATAAAGCTATTATACGACAAAAACAACAATATTTAAGTAATGAACTTGCAACAGGCTATTCGATATATTTAACAAAAAAAAGTGTAGAAGATAAAGAAGACTATTTGATCAAAGATACAAAACAACGCAATTTAGATATATATAATGGAATGTCTCATACAAATCATTCATTGCAAAACACTATAACAAAGAACATGAATAATCAAACCACAGATCATTCAAAAGTTTTTTACCAAATACAACAAACAGATGGAGTTAGAACGACAAACACATTTTTATTAATCATATATTTGATATTAGTTATTGCATATATACTATCACTATATTTATGGTCACCATTAACCGGGCTACGTATGAAACTGATTACGTTAATAATATTGTTATTATTCCCATATTTAACGTATTTTTATTACAATATAGATTTATTGATGTTTTTGAAATAAAATATCTATTTTTGTATATAGCTAGATATGGTTAGTTTGAAACAGTACATTAGTCAAACAAACCAAATAAACAGGTTAAAAAATCAAAGAAACGATTATAATAATAAAATAAATCAAACAAAGAGTGATATTACCAAATGGACAAGACTGTCAAATACAGCAAAGGAAAATAAGATAACGGCTTATAGAAACAAAGAAGACAAACGAAAATATCTAGAAGATTTAAATACTAAAATTGTGAATGCAGAATCAGAAGTGAAGCGTCTTGAAAGTATACGTGACGATTTAGATGATCAAATAGAGGGGTTAAACGGTATAATTACCCAATCAGAAGATGACCAACTTGATATGAAGGGTAAGACCGATGATAAAATGGCTACACTAACCTCTGAAAGTATACCAAACAATACTGATAAAAATATAGAATATTACAATAATATGCAAATGCAAAATAATATATTACAAGGCAATATTCAAGAGTTACAGAATGATTATACAACAAATGACCAAAAATCATTATCAACGTACAAACATACGGATTATTATGGTTATATAAAAACAATTCTATTCATTTTGTACTATTTGTTGATTATAATCTTCTTATACCTGGCATATTCAAGAGATTATATTAATAAAAAATTACTTATTGTACTTGCATTCGTTATAGGAACATATCCATTATATATTTTAAAAATAGAAATGTATATATATGATAGTTTCATGTATTTATGGGCATTGTTAAGAGGGACCCCATACCATAAAGAATAAAAATATAATTTATTTTTAGAAATTATATTTGAAAAGTTTTATTTACAAGTTATTTTCGTCAATACCATCATCATAATCATCTAATACATCGTCCTGCTCATTATCATCATTCTCCTGATACTTAATTTTTACACCGACCCACCTAGTATTTTTACTTCTACCATATACCCGATCCATATATTCATGTAAATCCTTAGGGCTGGGACCCTTTCCTCCATAATTAGTCTCATACCAACGATTAAATTCATTGTTAAGTTCCGTTTTTTGTACAGTTCCGCCCTTCTCACGAAGAATGCAATCACTTGCAAATTCAGATAAGTAATCCTGACTCTTTCTGTATTCATTACTCTTCTCCATAACAATATTACAATCATTTACTATGCCATTTGTCTTGCATGCATGATCAATCAACATAGACAAGAATACTTCTTTCCAACTATCAAACTTTTCATCAATTGATTTATCCAGTTTATATTGATAAGGTTTTTCAGCATCACCGCTAACTGGATTATCCGTAAAGAGAGATTTGAATGGAACTGCACGAATACGACGCCAAGTACCATGATCATTACTTTTTATTTCCATAAGTACATTACAAGTAACAACCAATTTAAATTGTGGGACGAATGAAATAGTTTGGGGCATATAAGGAGCACGACCTTGAATTGGATCTTTACCGCTAGTCAGCTGTTTCATAATACCTTCATTTATTCTGTCACCTTTTGATGGTTCTTGCATAACTGCATAGCGCTTACCTTTTAATTGTACAATTTCAGGAGCGAGACCACCAACTTTACCACGTCTATCAGTAACTAACGTTAGAGGTACATCGCCTTTATATTCACCTAGAATAATTTCCATGAGATTTACTAATACAGATTTTCCATTTTGACCACCACCAATATACATATTAAATGTTTGATTTGTAGATGTACCAAGAAGTGTTGATGCCAAATGATCCCACATATATCCACATAATTCTGGTTCTGGAAATAGCTTGTCCATAAAATCGTTAATCTCATCCATAATCTTTTGATGTTTTGCTGGATTTAACTTAATATATTCAATATTGGTTGTCATTGAAATATAATCTTCTGGATAACCAGTGCGAAATATTTTTTCTTTGAAATCAAATACACCATTCTTACAACAAAGTAAATATGGGTTTGCATCTAATTTGTTAATAAACGACCCATCATAGAACAATTCCATTGCTTCTCTCATAATATTATTTTTATCGTTAGTTCTTCCAGCACGTTGACAAATAGTGAGAATACGATGAGATAAGACCTTTTCTATATCATCTTCCTCTGCAATTGGTTCATCATTTGTATTAGAAGATGGATTGCTTTCAATGCGCATTCCTCCAACAGCCTTATTACGATACGCATCACGTAACGAAGTAGATATATGATGACGAAGTGTTGTACCAGTATCATTTTCTTGCCAACGATGACCCTTATAATGTAACCATTTTTTACCAGCGACACTTGTACAAACAAATTCATGTTTAAACATTTGATGTAATACACGTGCAATATCAAAATCGCCTGGACCACTATTATCGCGTTGTCCTGGTTTTCCTCCCATTTTAAGTGTTTCTCCAATGAAGTAGTCTAATGAATTCAACCTCACATCATTAAACTCATCTGGGGCATCAGTCTTTGACCAGTGCATTAGAGATAATTTAGTAACACCGTTTTGACTTCTTACTTCAAATTTACGCCATTGCTCACATAAATCCGGTATGGAACTATAATCAAATGTTGGCGATTGAGCACTGAATGCAATCCAAACAATAAGTAGTTTGTCGCTTGTATTCTTTAATGACCAAGCCACCTTCATCCATTTTGTATATGATCCTTCACCATAATAACTAACTGGCAAAGTCATTGTATAATAATAAGCATCTTTCAATTCATATTGTCCAATACCAATTGACCCAATAAATTGGGAAACAGCTTCATCTAATTCTTCTTTATTTCGTATATTTGCAATAGCTGCATTATTTACAGCAAATATATCATATTGTTGGTTATGAACAGTAGTATTTCTTTGTACAATTTTTTTACCTCCACCCACATTATGGTTATTTTTATAATTTTCGTAATCTTTCATAAAAGCAGTTTTCATAAAGAGAGAAAGGTTGTTTTTATTTCGTACAGACAATTCTTGAATATTAGCATTGAAATCGTATTTTGCTAATGAAATTTCATTACGCATAAATTCACCATCAGTTGAATCAAACTCTACTTCGTAAATAGTGGTAACTTTGTACCTCTCGTGTTTCGGTTTTCGTGATCCATACAATTGCCATCCAACTGTGCCATCAGTAATGCCTTTATCAAATACATCTTCCCAACTATTTATAATAGGTAAATCTTCCCAGGCCTCAGCTATAAGAGGCATAACACGTTCTCTTAATATAGACTGGACCACACGGTCTGATTTAATACCTATTATGATGTGAATTCCATCTTTTGTACAATTTTTTTGAGCAACCCGATTTACTGTGGGTTTTTCCAGTATAAATACCTTGAATTTGGACATATCATCAAACTGATAAATACCTTTTAATTGTTCTAAATAAATATGTACCATATCTTCAATATGATCTTTTGAATATTGACGCTCATCTACTTCATAATCATGACGTAAATCAATATCTATTAGTATAGGTCCATCATCTTGTAATTGTACTTCTGTTAAATATTCCTTTTTATTAGAGGATAAAATATCTTTTGCGTACAGTTGTAGAAATATAGGATAATCCTCCTCACTAATAGAGTAAGACCCGCCATATATATTACTTTCTTTATCTCCTATACGAGTATTTGTGATTGGACGGTTTGTAGTAATATCACCTTTTTTTATTAAATGTTTCATCATAAAATCATTAAACCCTGCAAATTTGGTAACAATATGAGGTTGTATCTTCTTACTACCGGAAAGTGAAACAGGTTGTTCCATTGTACTTTGGTTATAATGATGAGACATTTTTATTACCTTTGAACAATTCAATATATAAGGATAATTATTTTATATACACTGCAAATATGCAAAATGTAATTGTTTATTACTTATAACATACTGCATAATACAATTCAATTTTCCGAGCAAACAATTCTTTGTATGGAATTACACTCTAAATTTAGGATAACAATATATGATAGCATTATTGTAACCATCCAGAAAATTGAAATCAAAACAATCTTGTATAATGAATAATATATAGGTTAAAGTTATAATATGAAGTTTTGCGAGAAGTGTGATAATATGTACTATATTGGTATTGATCCTGAAAATACCAATAAGTTGATTCATTATTGTCGTAATTGTAACCACGTTGATGAAACTATTACAAATGAAGGCGTTTGTTTACTAAATACACAATTTAAATCAGGCGAACAAGATTACAATACATTAATTAATGAATATACCAAATTAGATCCTACATTACCACGATTATATAATACAAAATGCCCTAACCATGATTGTAAAACAGAAAATGGTGTTATCTATATTAGATATGATACAGAGAATTTAAAATACATTTACATGTGCGTAGACTGTGATAAAGTGTGGAAGACGGATGAAAGACAATAACCGAATAAAAATACTATAATAATCATGTTTTTTATTATTCTAAAAAATTGAATTCACGTTAGAATAATATAGCTAATAAAACTTATTTAGAAGAAGTACTTTATCTATTTATATAATAACTTAATACGATGGACGACATTGAATATAATCCAGAATCTGATGACGAACAAGTTGACGATAATTCCGTTGAAATAGACAATAAAGATGTCAAAAATGAAGATGACGATGATTTTGATATGTCTGATAATGATGTATCAGACGATGAATTTGATGAAGATTTGGACGATAATGATGGTAGTGTTATAAGCGAACATGAACTAAATTCTCGTATTCAATCCAATACTGACATTGGTTTTGATACGGACGATGATGATAAAGATGACGATAATTATGAAGATTATTTACAAAAATTTGACGAAAGTACTAGAAAGGAAATCATATCCGAATATCATCCCGAAATGCAATCACATAATTATAACGAAATCGTCAATTTAGCAGTTATAGTGAAAGATGCAAATGGAATACCAATTGATCCATTGCATAAAACTCTTCCTATGCTAACGCGTTATGAAAAGGCTCGTATATTGGGTGAGCGAACAAAACAAATAAATTCCGGTGCAAAACCGTTTGTAAAGGTTGATGAAACTATCGTAGATGGATATTTAATTGCATTAAAAGAATTAGAAGAAAAGAAAATACCATTTATCATTAAGCGACCTATGCCTAATGGGGGATGTGAATATTGGAAATTAAGCGATCTAGAAATATTGGTGTAAAAGTAAATTTTAAAAAATACATATAAAAAGTATCATATATATTTTTTAATGACAAAGCAACCACGTATTATACATTGTTCTTATTGTCTAGAAGAAGGACATCGGATTAATCGTTGTATTGACCCAACTATATTATTTGCACATGAACATTTAAGTGAAACTGCTGCCATTGATTGGAAAATGGGATTTGAATCACATTATTTAACCCATGAATTGAATAAACTTCTTGAACCAGAACTTCATATGTTGGGATATAAACATAGTATACACAATGTTACAAAGTTAAATAATGAGATGCTTGTGTCTCAACTAGTAGATGTATATTATGCCAATTCAAATACACACGAATATTTAATCAAAAATATGAACATGGATGAACTTGAATATTTTACAAATAAATTATATGAATATGCAATAAGTGCAGATGAAATACTGAACAAACCTTCTCTTTCTGAAATTCATAGTAAATTTCATATGAAACCATCTTCTAAACAAATAGTAGAATGTATTGCAGATAAATCGTTGAATAATGAATACATACAAGACGACCAAGATGATACTATTTTATTTCATGGTTTGCTTGATATAAAAAATATGGAAGACGAAGTACTTGCTTTAATATATTCAAGTATCGTTTGTTTAATTGCAGGTACTATCTTGTACGTTCAACAACAAATGTATACGAATGTTATGTAATATTTTTATGATTTCCAATTTTTACCACAATCTAAACATGTAACGAAAATGGTAGCTGGTTCATCTGCACTTCGTGTTTGCATTTCATAATAAGTACATCGTTTTGATTTACATTTTTTACAAGTAAACATATCAGTTGAAGCTTGAATATTTGTTGTAAATTTATTTGCATCACGTTTGATTTTTTGATCAATAAGCACTTTCCAATGCTGTGGATTCATTTCCTGATGGGTCATCATTGCCAAATTTTGAGGTAATAATTCTTTACTTGATAACATAGATAATAATTCATCATTCTTCAAATTATTATAGATTGAACGTAGTCTATCCAAATACAATTGTGCAAATACTGGATTTTCCCATTTTTTTATTAATTTTTTGCTTGTAGCTTCTTTGAGAGAGTAATTAAATACCCCTTTTTCTAAATTAATTGCAGTAATATCATTTCCGATAATGTTGGTAAGCTTTTTACAAACATTTTCTCTGAATTGTGCAGGTTCTGTAATAACAGTCATAATATATATTATTTATTTTATATATTATGTGATATCATTTTCAATTTTCTATATAGAACATGTTATCTGATTGGATATGTATTATTGTTACTAACTATGGAACGACCAAACCATAACCCACTGAGGATTATCATTATGAATATTCCAGTAATTTCATTCATAATTTGAGTGTAATATACGCATTTGAAGATTAGACATTTCAAATTTACATTATTCATCTAAATATTCTTCTTCACAAAGTTCATTTGTGCAGTCAATTCCTTTATCAAATGAAATGAATACATTTTCAGGAATATCTTTGACAACTTTCTTATCCAATTTTTTGATTTTCTTTTTAGGTGGCGTTTTGATTGTTTTTGCTATACGAACAGATTTCTTCTTTTTTACTATTATTTCTTCTTCCGATTCATCATCATATTCGTCTTCATCAGAATCAACGACAGATTCACCAGTAGATTCGTCATCATCCACAATAAAATCATCCTTTACATACCCACTTTTTGTTCTTGGAACATCATCATATTCACTTTCATCTTCACTTTCACTTTCATCTTCAATATTTTCAAACCCACCAAATAGATGTTCATAAATAAGTTTCCATTCGGAAACTGTAATATCAACTGGTGTATCTCCTTTTTTGTTGATAATAAGACAATTTCCAAAAAATAAGGTATTATCAATTGGTGGTGGGAAATCGTAGTTATTTTCTTGGTTAGCGCGTCCATCTGTTTTACCATACACATGAATAAAATAATTTTTGTTATTTATATTTTCAACTGACCATTTTGTATAACACTTGAAATGATTAGATGTAGTGAATCCTGCTCTTTTATATAAAATATCGTCGGTTAGGCATTTACTAGACAATTGTTTAATATTGCCATCTTTTTGTACGACTAGATATGTAGTCATTACTCAATTTTAGTAAAATGAAACCAAATGTTTATATTGTTTACTCAAATTAATTCAATAATTACACGTTCAACTATATAAAATCTATGTGTTCAAATACTATATAATGTTTTTATTTGATGTCTTATTTTTTATTTCCAAAATTATACTATTTATTGCTATCATTTTTGGAGTAAAATATAGCTGGAATCTAATAAAAGATACATATACAACTCCCAAAACTAAATATTTAGTACATTCACAATTGAAAAAATACAAAGAATTGGTTAGTGACATATATAACCAAAACATAGATAATAACAAAAAAACTGATGATATATTATTTGATTCTGACGAGGACAAACAAATAATGAACGATGAACTATTAGAATTTATCAATGCTGAAACTAAATCATATATTACATAATATAATAATATAGAGATAAATGAATATGTTATTATAATGGAACAACTATCATCTCAAACCAAATATGCATTGACACGATTACCTAAATTTGAACTTTCATATGAAACGATTTCACATACGAAAGTTTGCACTGATTATGATATTGGTATAGCAGTACCACAAGGAAAAAAAGGATATATATGGTTTACGTTTGATAAATATCATGATGTATGTTATTTATTTGAATTAAATCGCGATAAGAAAATTGTAAAAGGTGTTAAAATAAGTATGAAGTTTGGAAAGGACTTAGCAGTAGGTACACTGTTATATGGTACAATTATTTGCGATGAGGATAATAATCAATCTGCATTTATAATAGAGGATGTTATATATTATAAAGGGATTTCATTACAAGATACAACTCAACTACATAAGTTATGTTTTTTCAATAAGTTACTTCAAAATATAGATAATACCAATAATGATAACATAAAAATAAACATACCTATAATATGGCAAGTTACTCTTAATGATAATGATCAAACATATCCTTGTACATTACCCGACAAATATTGTAACGATTTACCATATCAAGTACATCATATTCAATATAGATCATCTACTATTAAGATGCCTTTGCTTAATGTATTTATACCGAGAAAAGGAACAGTTGTATCGCTACCATCACAACCAACAGTTATCCCCACTGTTAATTTTGATTATATGCCACTGCGAATGATGGTAACGAAACCCCAGTATAAATATCCTACTATTTTTCAGGTAACTGCTGATATTCAATATGATATTTATCATCTGTTTGCTTATGGTAGAAACAAGCAATGTGTCTACTATAATGTTGCTTATATTCCCGACTATAAGACTAGCATTTTTTTAAATGGGGTATTTCGCAAAATACGTGAAAATGATAATTTGGATTATATTGAAGAAAGTGACGATGAAGATGATTTTCAAAATATGAATGAGGATAAATATGTTGATATGAATAAAACGGTATTGTTTGAATGCATGTTTCATCGCAAGTTCAAAAAATGGGTGCCTATGCGCATTATGGATCAACAATCTAAGGTAGTTCATGTATCAAAACTATAATTATACTTTGTTTTTCGTTGTGATACCTCGTTGTTTGGTTATTATTATCTTAGCAATATTATTATCTTTATTTTCAAGTTGAATGTTATTAATATTCCATCCATTTAAGTATTGGGTGCGTTCATGAATCATTAATTTGCGCATTTCATATGCATGTTCATGAGCATTCCGTATTTTACTATTTAATATTTGGTGTAAACGCTCATTAATAACGTGCGTTTTTATAGGTTCTACTTTTTCATTATATTCAGGGTCATTATTTAATTGTATAAGTTTGTTATTATATCGTACTTCCATAGGTTCCATTAGTAATTTTACATGGTTCGCTCGTTTCGTTCGTTCATTTAATAATGCTTGTTTATATTCTTCCATAGTAAATTCACCGTTTTTACTATTATTTATATTTAGCATATTACTCACGATCTTACTCTGTTTATATGTCAAATGTTCAATATTTTTCCATTTATATTCGTTATTAACATTATCCATAATATTAATTACTTTATATAGTATCTGTATACTATATAATGTCAGGATTTGGCTCGTCACTTTCCGATTTTAGTGAAGGCAATGTATTGCCAAATGATATTACTACTGCAACCTCTGGTGGTGAAATATTGAACAGCATGAAGGCAGGTGCATTAACTCCCTCATTATGTGGTGGTAAAAGACACAAGCGTTCTAAATCTACCAAACTTAGAAAAAATAAAAAATCAAAGTCTGCTAAGCGCAAAACCAACAAACGTAAGACTATGAAACGTAAAACCCATAAGAGATAAATCAAATATCAAAGAAAGTATTTATTAAACAATTACCTTTATCCACCCCCTTAATAGGTGGTGCATAACAGGATTTATCCTCGTCATCTTCATCTAGTTGATCTGACGTTTTTGTTTTAGGGTCATATACTTTTTTCCAAGTAGTATCCGTTGCCCAATCTAATGACATACCATTGTAGTCGTGTGAACTAATTTGCCGAATACGATAATTACATTTTTTATAAAAACGACGACGTTGAGCCCATTGGTTCTGGAATATGTCGTGTTTATCCACTATATCAACCACAATTGGGTTTTCGTGTTTTACTCGTAATATACGTCCAACTGACTGGGTAATATCTGTTTTTGGTGTTACCATAATTAATGTGGACAGGGTTTTTATATCAAGTGCTTCGGCAGCCATTGCATACGTTGCCAATACGATTTGTTTTTGTTCTGTTTCTTGTAAAGCAGTTTGTTTCATTCCACCAACATAATAACCGATACTTGCTAACTCCCTGTGGATAATTCCTTCATATAAATAAGTCAATAGCGAACGGTTATGGCATAATATCATTATTTGTTTCTCATTATCTTCTTCTAATAAATCCTTGACTACTCGTATGATAAAATCACTACGGGGTCCATATTTACATAGTTTCGTAATCATTGTGCTATATTTTGGACTGCCACGAAAGTCACATTCCACTTCATTGAATTCTGCATCATTTGCCTGGTAATGAATAGACCGAACTGATACCAAATCTTCATCTTCACGGTTTTCTTTGTAAATCTTCTCGCCTATAAACATATATAATAATTTTGTAAGTTTATCTTTGCGATCGACAGTTGCTGAAATACCCAGCATATAGGGTGTAATGGTTTTAAACAATGTCCTTGAAAATTGCTCACTCCCAATACGATGTACTTCATCTATAATAGTCATACCAAATGATGTAAACGCATCAGAGTGGAAATCTTTATTATATAATGTTTGAACCATACCAATGACAATGTCCTTTCCTTCAATATCATATGTTTGACCTTGTATTTTACCCACTTTCGCTCCGGGTAAGAAATCTGTTATACGTTCTATCCATTGATTCATCAGAAATTCTTTATGAACAATTATCAAAGTTTTCTTTTTTAGTGTTGCTATTATATTCAATGCCATAATAGTTTTCCCTCTACCACACGGAACTTCCAGTATACCACCTGATCCATTTAAGTCGGAACCACTACATATAGGTGTGTTTACATAATCTGTATATACGCCAACAATTTTGGTTTGATAGTCTCGTAATGAGTTGGTAAACGTAACATCAATATTATCCCCCTCTGCGATTTCCGAGCGGCTCGGAAGACCATACCGAGTAATGCCATAAAATCTGGGTAAATACATCTTATTTGCATTTTCACGATATACAGGGAATGCACTTTCTTCCTCTGCATTTCCGTAGCTGGCGCCAGCGACCTCTGGCTTTACAAAGAGTTCTTTCCGTAAATAATCATCGTCTTCTTTGGACAATACATTTTTGGGAATAGTATACCCTTTCTTACCTATATAAGATGCGTTTGCTATTGTTTGTTTGTATTCATCAGTGAGGGTCATGCATACTTCTGTTTTTTGTTTGGGTTTATATTTGGCATTGAACTTTGAAAAGCGTTTCATTTTAATTGTATATTCGGGCTATATATTATTCCAAACATAGTATTTAGGATATTTCAATTTTGCAATAAGTAAACTCGTATGAAAAATATAATAGTATCTTATAATATAATAATTATGAATATTCTGAATACATTCCAGTCCCTTTCTAACAGAGATGTATGTGCATTAGTTATCTTTGCATTTTATCTTGCAATTCCTATCCAAACACCCGAGTTTTTGACTAATGTCATTGATAGCCCCCTTTCCATGTTGGCTATGTTTATCATAACCATTTACTTATTCTTAAATGCAAACCCAATGGTTGCGATTTTGTATGTATTTGTTGCCTATGAATTATTACGCAGAACCAGTAATGTTACTGGACGAACTGACCTTATACGTTATACACCCAGTCAAATCAAAAAGGATGCTAAAATGAAGGCAATGAACCCTGCCAAATCCAGATCTCTTGAAGAAGATGTTGTTGAACAAATGGCACCGGTTGGTCATAGTGACATCAGTGTATACACTACAACATCATTCAAACCAGTAGCTGAAAAGATTGGCACTGCATCTATGTATTAGATATATTAGAATAAACTTATAGTATTTATTAACATTATAAGTTTATTGATTATTGTCACGCTGTATTTGTCGTTGCTGTATCTGTCGTTGCTGTATTTGTCGCTAGTTTATTTGATTGGCTATATATATACATTATAATGGCAATAATAAAGAATGCCCCCATTGTTACCAGCCCACCGGTTGCATCGGTTTTAGCAATGTATAATTGAACAATCATTGTAGTAACTATCGTAATTATGCCTAATAAAAATGGGATAAACCATGCAACGTCTAATATAAGATGTTTAAATGCTTTCCAATCAAAATAAGATGCTTTTGCAATTTCGTTAGCATCCTTACCATAAATAATCTTCTTACTGTTTAAACTTAAAAAATCCGGGTTATTTTTTGAATTAAAAATGGCAATTCCTGACAATAATACTGCTGTTGAAAAAATAAGTCCCCCTAAGATTAATGGGAAATAATCTTTATTGAACCCGACTATTAATGTTATTATAATAATAATAACGGATATTATAGATATAAACATGTCTATGGTTCTTAACCCAACACCAGAAAAAACGTCTTCTGATTTTTTCAATTTACCACTCGTATCAGCGTTCGTATCATCGTTCGTATTATTTAATACATATCGGATAACACTCATTTGATATAGATGTGGCGAAACAGTTAATATTGCAAATGCAAACATTGTAAATAGGGCAAAATTTGTCGCTGTTTTCATAGTATCTCGCGCATCTAATGATGTTTCCATATCAGAATTAATAGGTATGCTATAAGTATTTATAGTTTCTTGTGATTCACCAGTTGGACTACAATCAATATAAATATCATCTCCTCCTCTTAGCGTTATATTCGTAGAAGGTATTACAGAATATGCAGTAAATTCTTGGTTAGTATCAAAAATACCATTATTTAGTATATCAGCTATTTTTGCTACTGAACTAGAATTTATAGTAATAGGTGTTGTAAATACATATACGGGTAACTGTAACTCTGCGTTGTTGCTGGATACCACCGGTGCAACAACACATATATTACTCTCTATGCATTTATTCAATTCAATTATTTCAGTACTGAAATCATCAGAGGATTGATATAAAAATTCAATTAATTTATCCATTTCATTTATATTATCTGTATCTTCGTATTTTAATAAAAAACAAACATAATGCTTGTCTGATGAATCAGATAATGGTGTATGTTCTATAATTAATTCTCCTTTGATTGAATTATCATCACCCTTTTTAAATATTGAATTATATATATACGCTTTTTTATGATATAAACTTGCAGTAGAACTCTCCGACTGGGTATATATGATATTAGGTTCTGGAGTTTGATTTAAAAATGTAAATGAAGTTATTTTATTGTCGGCGTCCTTCGTAATTTCATTCAAATTAATCGTACAACCTTGAAAATCATAAATCAACTTATTTTCATATTTGATTTTGGTTGTATCTGTTGTATCAAACAATGTATTTGTCATTATATATTATATATAACTAATAATATAATATATCGTCTCTTTCAACCAAGTATCTTTGTCTAAAGGTTTGGAATATAACTGAATAAGTTGTTCTCATACATCGTTACATTGAATGTATCTTTATAACCTTCTACATACACTGTTTCGCCATTATTAATATCATCACAACCATATTCGCCTGTACAACTTTTACCATTTACACTTATCGGTAACTTGGTATTTAAATTTCCAGTATTTGTCATTGTAAAATATTGCCATTTATCACGACCACTCATTATTTTCCTTCCCATTAATGGTAATATCATATCATCAACTGAATTATTACGTGTTAATATACCGACTTGTTGATAACCAGTATTTAATCCTCTTGTTTGGATATTCACTGGAATGCCCCCAGTAGCAGGTATTCCACGTATATCACTTGAATCGGGTGGATGATAATATCCATCATTTTTTAATGGTGGTGCATAGGGGTCATTTACAGTATCTCTTCTTGTTGCTATGCTAGTAGGCGGTAAGATAACATACTCTTTGGTTGGACGGATATCGTTATTGGTTTGCTTCATCGTTTGGTTATAATATAAATATATCCCGATACTTATTGCAATTATTAAAATAAGTAGGGTTGCATTTTCAATACAGATAATACCTGGAACGCATTTTTTGGGCATGTTGTATATACTAAATACGATAAAATATTCATTGCTCTCTACTAAAATGAAACTGCGTTTCTGATCCGTGTTAAACCTTTCACCATATTTGGTATGCCACCTGTAATAAGAGGAATAATAGGATTTTTTATTTCTTTTACCGTCTTTTTTACTTTACCTAAAAATGCAGTAGGCTTTAATCTGCGACATGTAAAACATGTATCTCTTATGGATTTTGGAAAATGAATAATATGAATACCAATTGTGTCTATAAAAAACTTATCAACATCTTCTAAGAAATCCCATATGTTGTTTTCCCAATTGTATGCAGGCATTCCAATGGAGTTAAGAATTGCTAATATTAATCTTGGAAGTAAATAAATAATTTGTCCAATTACGTCTAAAATATAAAAAAATATGCAAAATGATGCATTATTCATCATTCGCATTGCACATGTAAAATTAGTGATTGCAAATATCCATAGTGTTTGTACAAAAATAACAATATTAACCCAAAGTAGATAAATACCGACGGGAGCTTGTGCCGTAGTTTTGCCTACACCATATGTGATTTCACCTAGACCATATCCGATTTTTGGAATTGCTGAAAATATCTTCCCAACTTTCTTTATAAATCTTCCAATAGCAGCAAACATAATATTTTGTTTCTAATATAATATATAATACGAGAACATATATTATAACATTGTTATTACATAACGTCTAAATTCAGATATTTATTTCTTTATTTTTTTAGACACATCGGGTGGACTGTAATCGGCATACTTATTGATAAACGCTTCTGCTTTTTCCAATAATGGTTCCATGTCCTTAACCCCTTTCATAATTTCATCTTGAACTTCCTTAAATTTAACTGCATCTTTTGTTGCAGTGTCGTTACCAACTACACCATCCATTTCTTGTTCCATTAATTCTTCATCGGTCATATCTGGGACATCTTCTTCCATTTCTCCTTCATCTTTCTTTTGATCTTTCTTTTGATCTTTCTTCTGATCTTTCTTTTCATCTTTATTTTCAAGACCTTCACGTGCATTCATTTTAATGCCAAATGTTAATAGAGCTGAAACGGTTAATGATATACACAAGATTACAATCATATTCTTACTAAAAAATGATGTAATAAAACCGACTAAACCCATAGTTATTATGGCAGCCATATTACCATTATTTGTGAAATATACAATTTGAACAATTGTCATTGCAAGAAATGTGTATAAAACGATCTTGTTTTTAAGAAGTGGGGCGAAGCTATATTTCATCTTGCCAATTTTAGGTAAAGAAATTTTAGATGGCATACTATAAAATAGGCAACGAAATTAATCTATTATTGAATTAAATTTCTTCGGCATTATCTTCCAATGTATAATCCGGTGGTATATCACCGCCATATATATCTAATACTTCCTTTACAACATCTTCTCGTTGAATATCATTTCTGTAAAATTCAATACTGGAAATACTAGATGACCGTTTTCCTTTAAATTTATCTAAAAAATCATCTAAACCGTTGATTTCATTTACCCTGTCATATTGTTCTAAATCACCGGTGATAACCATTCTACTATTCTCTCCCAAACGCGTCATTAACATTTTCATCTGAGATATGGTAGAATTTTGCATTTCATCTGCAACAATCCAACTGTTCTTAAATGTTCTCCCTCTCATGTAACCAAGTGGTGCTATTTCAATTATTTTATCTTCCATTAATTGGGAAACCTCTTTTGGTGTTATAAAATTATATAATACGTCATATATTGGTCGTACCCAAGGTGCCATTTTATCTTCTAATGTTCCGGGCAAATATCCTAGATCTTCGTCTACACTTACAGATGGACGTGTAAATATTAATTTCTCATATTGCCCTGTTAAAAACATTTTAACCCCATTTTCAGTAGCAAATAGCGTTTTTCCTGTTCCAGCCGGACCTGTTGCAACGACAATCTTCTTAGACTTTTTCCTTAATAGAGATGCATAGTATGTTTGACTATCATTCTTTGGTTTTGTAAATTTATTTTCAAAATGCCCCTTTTCCTTGTCTGATAAATGGTGCATGTTCTCGTAGTAGGCTCGTTGTTTTGCATATACCTTCTCGTTTTCAATATCATTTCTAAATTCATTCATTAGTTCTGTGTTGTTACTTTTTTTCTGTTTACGAGATCGTTTCTTATAATCATCATGTGGTTCATCTCCTATAAAATCCATATGTTGTCTAGAATTGTTTTTCATAGGTTGATTTACATTAACTGACGAAAATAATTCGGCATTATTATACGAACTGAATAATACTACTGCATATACAATTACAATGCAAATATATTGTTATGAAATTGTAGTTTATAATATAATTTTGTAAAAGGAAATAAAATCTGAACGCTATATTATTTAGACAACTAATGTCCGATAACACTGTTACAAATGAGCCTTTGCTACAACCTGACGATAACCGCTACGTAATGTTCCCAATACAGTACAATGATATATGGGATATGTATAAAAGGTCTATTGATTCTTTTTGGCATACTGGTGAAATATCATTAGCGCAAGACTTGAATGATTGGAACAGCTTAACTCCGGATGAACAAAAATTTATAAAAATGATATTAGCTTTTTTTTCAAGTAGTGATGCATTAGTCATGGATAATTTGGGAACACGCTTTATGAATGAAGTCCAAGTATCGGAAGCTCGTGCATTTTATGCATTTCAAATAGCAATTGAGACCATTCATTCCGAAATGTATAGTATATTAATTGATACATACATCAACGATAGTGATGAGAAAACTAAATTATTCCAAGCAACACAAAATTATCCATGTATTACAAAAAAATTTAAATGGGCTCAGAAATGGTTAGACGATAATAATAGTAATTTCGCAACTCGTTTAGTTGCATTTGCATTAGTAGAGGGTTTGTTCTTTTCATCTTCATTTGCTGCAATTTATTGGATTAAAAAGAGAGGTCTTATGCCTGGACTTACCTTCTCAAATGAACTCATATCAAGAGACGAAGCGCTGCATACTGAGTTTGCTATTTTACTATATTCCAAATTAGAAACAAAAATATCAAAGAAACGATTATATGAAATTGTTACAGAAGCAGTAGAGATTGAAAAGGAATTTATTACAGAGAGTATTCCTTGTCGTATGATCGGAATGAACTCAAAATTAATGTGTCAATATATTGAATTTGTTGCAGATAGATTATGTCTTCAACTTGGATATGATAAATTGTATAATTCACAGAACCCATTTGATTTTATGGAGTTGATTAGTGTAGAATCAAAGGTTAATTTCTTTGAACGAACAAACTCGGAGTATGCACTTGCAAACAAAACCATGGATGATGATATTTTTGAATTTAATGCTGATTTCTAAATTTCAAATATATGACTGATAATAAAATAATTGTGGTTATAATATCTTTTAATATAGTAGATAATGGAGTTCCAATCGGTTCGTGAATACAATCCAATTGATAATATACCAGTCGCAAATATGTTCCTTGATATTCTACCAGGAGGTTTAGGAACATCGGATAAGATTGTTAAACCAAAAGCTAGATGTGGATGTAAAGAAACATTTGCTACAATTAATAATTCAACTAATATAAATTCAACTACACTTGTTGCAAATGAAGTTAATGGTTATGATGTACTAAATATCTCGCCAAATGAACATAAGTTTGCCTTTGATGAATTTGGTGAAGAAGAAGAAGAAGAAGATGATGTAGAGATAACAAATCAAGAAGATGATGTAGAATTTGAAAGTGAAAATTCACAAAATAAGGGTTTTGATTTTGTTACAAATATCTATGTTGGTTCCTTGTCTATTATTGGATTATTTACATTATATAGGTTGATTCATAAAACGCGTTAAATATGATAATTATATATCATATTTACTGAATATTCAAATTATTAGATTTGATAACGTTTATACATTTCAAGTGCTACTAAACCACCAAATATTTGTGCCAAACAATACGGGATAATTTCATTTGTTGGTAATTTACCAGCAGATGCCATTACAATAGAAACAGCAGGGTTAATATGACCCCCAGAAATATCACTAGTCATGATAATTACAAGAGCCAATGTTGCACCTATGGCTAATGGATTACCAGTAGCCAGGATAACATATACAAAAATGGCTGTTCCTAAAAATTCTACTAAATAATTATTCATTATTTATATACATTCTATAATGATATTAATGAAATAAAGTAGGGTATTTATTTGGAATAACGGTGGTAGTTGGAACAGATGGCGAATATCTTGCAACAATAGGATTTATTTGTGATGCATTTTTCTTTGCTGGTGCAACTGACCCTCCTGATCTTACTCTGCGAAGGGCATCATTTGTTGTATTAACATCCTTGTGTGTTGTAAATGATAGGATTGCGTCATTTTCATTAATACTTCCTTTACCGATGGCAATAACGCGTTTACGTCTTGCTACATCAGATGCATCGCGTGATGCTGGCATCCATTTTTTTGTAGGGGTTGATTGTGCTGGAATTGTCTCTATATACATTTTACGTCCAATTTGAAAACTTGTATTATTATCACTTGTACTATCTTTTTGGGGCATTGCTTTATCACCAGTTAAAGACCCATTATTTGTATTATTCAAACTAAACATCATTTTATACATGGTAAGTCTATAAATATTATATAATAATACGTATAGAATAATAGTTATCTTAATGTCCACTATCGTTGTAGTTACGATTCATCGCCATTTGCTTCTTAAACCTAACATAATCTGATGAATCTGATACAAACTTGGGATTACATGATGCTCCTTCAACTCCGCTATTATCACATGCAGAAATTATAGAACCGATGCGTCCTTTTAGACCCGGTTTACTTGCATTTACTTGGTTTGGACCGCCACATACATAATCTTTACGAGCTAAATAATCACCTAAATTATTTACTGCTCTAAATGGTGTAATTACACGTTTGTGATCATTAATACTTTCTTGTGCATTTTGAGTATTCCAACCATTTCGTAATACACGTCGTGCAGTTGCATTTTCTCCATCTTTATAATTAGTTACTGTTTGTTTTGCTGAATATCCATTATATGGACCACCTAATACACTTGACATCATTTCTATATTATAACATAGTAATATATTTTATTCATAATATCACTAACAATGTATTTACTTTATACAAGATTACTAAATCAATAATTATGTAAAGCCAATTAGATTGTTTCAATGAAAAAAAAATATATTCTGTATATAGTTAGTATGAGTTCTGATACTGAGAATGAATTTCCAAATTCAATAGAAGAATCTGAAACCCAACCAGTAAATCAAAACGAAATGATTGATAAAGTAACACTTGAACTATTAATGAATAAAAGTCATTATAATAAATATATGGCAAATGCTGATCCCGAACAACATGATAAAACTCTAAAATTCCGCTCACAAATAAGTAAATATAAACATAAAATAATTAGTATCACAAATGAATTAATTACATCTCAAACTAAACAAGTTACTACTGATGTAAATAATGCATTTACCGATTATGTAAAAACACTAATTCAATATTTTCAAATGAAAGAATTAGAAAACAAACCACATACGGATGATGATGACATATTATTTGGATCTATTGATAATGATTCTGATGATGATATTGTCACTACACCAACAATGTCATTATGGGGGGGCGGAACAGTTGTTAAACGTAAAACAAAAAATAAAACTTCATTTATGCATGGATTTCCTAAAAAATAGATTATTTTAGCATGTGATAATATAATTAACTATTGTATATGCCAAAAAATATTAAGAAACGAATTACTAAACGCAAAAACAAACGTAAAACCAAATATACACTCAAACGAATGAATTGTAGTCCAGCAGTCAAAGGAAAAACTGTGTCAAGAGATAGTTGTTTGACTCCCGAGATATTAAGGAAAGTAAAAGATTATTATAATATGTCTCATCCAAATACACCTATTACAAAAGATGCACCTTCTAAAATATGGATCAGTTTAAAACAGAGGTTGAAAACGTGTGATAAAGAAGATTGTTGGTTAGACTTAATTACAGACGATGAAGTCCGAAATACAATTGATAGTTATATATTTGCGCCGGATCAACCAAGTAGTTGGAAAAATAAACCAAATAAGTGGTTAAGCACAAATGATATACATAAAATTCTATTACAATACCAAGTTAGTCATCCGAATTTCCGAGTTATACGTCCAACGCCATTGGACTTTGATGCAAAGATTGGTGAGGAAAAACAAAAAAAATGTGTAACCGAAGAATTATGTAATTTTGATTTGAACAATGAAATTAATAATGGTAAAACAAAGTTTGGTCTAGTATTTAATTTAGATAAACACGATCAACCTGGTTCTCATTGGGTTGCATTATATATTGATGCTGATTCACAAATTACATACTATATGGATAGCGTGGGTGACAGTGCTCCAATTGAGATTCAGAATTTAATTGGACGTGTAAAAGAACAAGCTTCTTTAATTGGCATAGATATAACAGAACACGAAACCCATGTATCCCATCAGCGAGGAAATACAGAATGTGGAATGTATTGTTTATATTTTATTATAACTATGCTTACTGGTGAAACCGAAGATACAACATTAAATACGATGGATGACCGAATCGCTTTATTTAAAGGTTCTCGTATTCCAGATAAATATATAAGTGAATTCCGTAATAAATATTTCAACACATAATATCTACATTTATTATAGTAGGTATTATGTCGGGTGAAACTAGTGATAAAACGAATGATGAAATAAAGGTGTTATTGAAAATGTATCCATATAAAGAAGATGGGACCATAAAGATTGGTAACATTAAGCTGCAATATGAAAACTTAAATGGTTCCGTTTCTATAGATGATCAAGTAGACTTTTATTTACGTGATTTAGCCAAATGGTTACACTGGTATGCTAATAGTAATGGAAGCGATAATAAACCTCCCGAATACTTAAAAACAACTGTCGTTCCTTCTAGTACTATCAGATATGTAAAAGCGAACAGGAGTGAATCATCATCAAATGACGATAATAATAATAAATTAGGTGGTAATACAAAATATACGAAGTGTTTGAAGAAGAAATCCAAAAAGAAACGAGAAAAAACTTCCAAAAAGAAACGAGAAAAAACTTCCAAAAAACGCTAATACAATCAAGGTCAAATGTATATAAATATGACATTATCTATAATTATATAATGTCATTACTGGTACATCCAGAAAATCAACAATTAATATGGAATATTATTAACAATAATCCGTTTGTAATGCAATATTTTCAAGAAAACGTTAATGTTAATAAGGAAAACTGGTTTAAATCTACGATGGAATATTTCTATAATTTACATCGTGAAAAAAACATTAATAAACACGAATTAAACCAATTAAATAAGGAAGTTCTCACATACATGATACAATCAATACATACTAGCATTCCACCAGAACAGGTTAATCAACCTCCGCCTACACAACCATTGCAACAACCACAATCCACAAATCCCATGTCATATAATACCATTCAAACTCCGCCTATTCCTGAAAACAATCAAGCACAAATCTATCAGAACCAATTTAATGAAAAAAAACAAGATTATAGTTCTATGTTTGATGTAAAAAAACCAGATGATATTGATTTTCGGGAAAAGGATACAGATACTGCTATTACAAATGCAGATGACTTGCTACAACAACAAATTAAAGAAAGAAATGCCTATTTAAATATTCATCCGATTCCAAGTGTTGATGTTTCACATACCACACTTCCAGATCCATCCGTTTCAGAAAATATACAACTTGTTCCATCTACAAATGAACCTGAACAGAATGTTGTAAATATCAACTCCAAAGTTATTGATATGTTATCAGAACAACAAAATGAAATCAAGAAATTGAACGATTTATTGGTAAGTTTATCCAAAGAAATTCAAGAAATAAAGAGTGAATTATCTAGTGCAACTACAAAAGAACAATTAAATCAATCCACAACTAATTTTGATTTTATAAACGAAGATGTATTGGTTGAAACGGTAGAAAGTGATCAAGAATAATCATAAAAAGTAAGTTAATTCTAAAATATATAAAAGTATTAGGTGTTATTTATATATAATGGAATTGTTTAAAAATACTCTCTTTATTAATCTTGAAAGTCGTAAAGATCGGTTAGAACATGTTCTCGGTGAATTTAAAAAATTAGATATTCATTCAGAGAGAGTTGATGCCATTAAAATGGCTTCGGGAGCAATAGGGTGTACAATGAGTCATATAAAATGTTTAGAACTAGCCAAAGAACGTAATTATGAAAATGTGTTTATATGTGAAGATGATATTACTTTTTTAAAACCAGAGTTGTTAATAGAGAATATTACCAAGTTTCATAATAATAAGGATATCAATTGGGATGTTCTCATTATTAGTGGTAATAATTGTCCTCCATATCAAAAAATAAGTGATTATTGTAGTCGTATTTTTGATTGTCAAACCACAACGGGATATATTGTAAAACGAGATATGTATGATGTAATGATTGATAACTTTAAAACAGGATTGTCACTGTTATTGAAAAATCCTACAAAAAAAAGAGAATATGCGATTGATATGTATTGGAAACGATTACAATTGCAGTATTTTTGGTATATAATAACACCCCTAACAACAATACAATATGAAAATTATAGTGATGTAGAAGAGACGAATGTAAATTATAGCACACTTATGTTAGATATGAATAAAGAATGGTTATTCAAGAAGAAAATGATAATAAACTAATGGTTCGTTAATCGCATAAAATGTGACAATACATTTTTGTTTTTTTCTGCATATTGTAGCGTTTGTAAATTTGACACGTGTTCTTTATTCATCATTCGTTCTCTATATTGTTGTTCTTTGTTAGATAATAGATGTTCTGCTTCATGTTTTTCTAAGGGAGTTAATGATTGACTTCCACGTTCTCTCATAAAATGATCTACCGAATTGTATTTTTTAACTTTATCATAATCTCGTTCACTTACTGATAATACAGTTTCATCTTTGTGAACTTTTCGCAAGTCGTCAAATTTCAATTTACTAAACGGATCACTTGTTACATATACATCATCGTCTTCATCTTCATATATATTATGACCACTTCCACTATTCACTACAAGGTTCTCAACACCCTTGTATTTCACCATTCCTGATTGTTGTTGTTTCATCTTATCAAAAACCTGTCCCATATTATTTGAATTCACATTATCGGAATGTTCAAATATGGGTTCATTCTTTGAGAACCATTCATTTCGTTGATTGTTTGTTTTTTTCACCATATTACTCTCAAATAATTTATTGAATTTATCTTGAAATTCTTGTTTCTCTATTTTATTAATTGCACTTGCTATTTGACTGGTATTTGAGTTATTTATATCTGAAACACTTGATGGTTTATATATAGTATTTCCAGATGACATATCTTGGTTTTGTCGGTTTTGGTTATTATAAAAATTTACCACTACATCAAATGCCTTCTTATAAAACAAAAAATACTCAGCTGGTAATTTTGATTTATCTGGGTGCGTCATAAGTACCTGTTTCTTCGCCCGTTTTAAATCTGCTTCTGATAAATTATAATCTGTATTAAATAGTCCTAATAATTCTTTTAATGAATACATATGTATATCTAAATTATGCGATTTTGGGGATGCAGACATGCAAACAATATATATGAAAACGATATATTGTTTTTACATTATTTTTTACGTAAACAAATTAAAAATACGATGATTATATATATTATAGCAATGCCCCTTCCTATTATTACTGACCTTTGTAATAGACAACAATTCGCTGAACTTCTTAAAACCAATCCCGGCTTAATATTTATTAAGTTTGGAGCTGAATGGTGTGGTCCTTGTAAATTAATTGAGCAAGATATTAAAAATGCATTTCAATCAATGCCTGATAATGTACAATGTGTTATGGTTGATATTGACGTAAGTGTTGATTTATATGCTTTTTTAAAGATGAAACGAATGGTAAATGGTGTGCCTGCCGTGTTGTGTTATGAAAAAGGGAATGTATCCTATGTTCCAGATGAAGCGATTGGTGGTGCTGATAAAGTAAAATTACAAACATTCTTTAATACTTGTCTTGATTTGTTAGACTAATTGTACATTTTACATAATTCATCTTTCAGTGATTTGGGTAATATATAGTCGTCTTTCTTATTTGTTTTTGTTATATCATATATCTGTTCCCAAAATTGTGAGTAATTTATACTGTCTATATTTATTCTAGTTGATGAGTTTATTCGTATATCATCTAATAAAACCATTAATCCCTGAGTAGAAGAATCTACTATTAATGGATGTGTATTATAACAGTAAATATAATTATATAATAGTTCATTATAACCAAACCAATTATAGAAACAATTTGAATATTTGAGATTCTCTTCTTTTAATAACTCTTTATGGATAGTTTTGGGAATTACTGTTTCTGATTTATGTTCTGAACTATTTGGTATATTTCTAAATTTGATATAATTACATATTAATAAATTTTCGGCTATTATATTATTTTGTTTGGCAAATATAACAAGGTGTGATATAAATGAACATATAAAATTTTTATCACATATTTTATTACATAATATGAAATATAATCCATCTATATTAAATTCATTTTCCAAACACTTCATATTTTTCATGTGATTATCATGATTGTTAAAATCATCAATAATAATTACCATAGTGGCATTGTTTATTGTTGATTTATTTGTTTGTAAAAATGCAGGGAACATTTGACATAGTGCATTTGTTTCTATGTCAAATTCATTAATTTTTCCACCAATGGAAATGTATATTTTATTAATATTATTTTCGGATTTACAATTCATTGTATGAATATAGGTAAATAAATCAGCTGCATTTACTGGCGTTATGTTACTAATAAAATTCATTATATTAAATTCCTTAAATAATGATTAAGTAATTTGATTTCAATTTTTTTATAATACATTTGACTTACCCCTTGTTTTCTTATTTTTTTTCTGCTTGTTTTTTCTTTTACGAATTGTCTTCTTATTTTTTTTATTATGTTTGCCACCAGTAAATGGTACTTTCAAATTATTTATTTCCGAATCTGCAACTGGTTCTGCAACTGGTTCTGCAACTGGTTCTGCAACTGGTTCGGCCACTGGTTCTGCAACTGGTTCGGCCACTGGTTCGGCCACTGGTTCTGGTTCCATGGTTTCACTAAATGATGTTATATTATTTGATATTTCATCCGATGAATTATTGGTATCCATCATAGTTGCATATGCTAATACTGACGCAGTTATTGTTACCATTGCATAGTTTATTAACGGAATAGGTGTATCGTACATATTTATATAATACGTATATTTTATTATTCGTCGTTCAATAATTTACGAGCAGCAGCAAATTTATTTGTCCATTTTTTTTTTACTTCTTGTGAAATAGTAGTATTTAAATGTCTTTCATATTGTTCCGGACAATCAAAATACATAGATTTTGTTTCACTACCAAATTCACCAGTAGCATATACAACCTTAAAATACAAATCTGCATAAACGCTGCCGATCCGATGGTGTTGAGTAATCCCGCCTGTAATTGCATCCCTAATTAAAGTGCCAGGCGTAAGGTTTGTAGAATATATACCAACCTTTTCGTTTACACCCATCGCGTTATTACGCTTTACTTTATGATAAGATTTATCATTTAGTTTATATGCATCCATATAATCCCGTTGCTTTCGTTTTGCTGCGACAGCATGTTCGGATTTAACAGTACTTTCACTTGCTACCGAGTAATCATCATTCATATACGTTTGATTAATATCATCTTCACTCATTACTGAAATATTATCGTTATGTTCTGTCATTTAGAAAATTTGTTAATTTGTGTTACCAAACTAAGGAGATATCTTATTATATATACAATAACTGATTTGCCTTTATATTATTATTAGTTTATGTTTTCAAATAATAAAGCAGTATTATGTATATAATGTCTTCAAAACTTGATTCAAGAGAACTTATACAAGACAAATTTCTGAAAAAAACGAGAACATTTATTGTAAATTCTACACCAGATATTGATTATATAGAGGAACCAATTATTGATTTAGATGATGATCAGTCTGAACATTCAATAAATGAAACATTTTACGATTATTTAGTAGATGATCCACTGTCAAAAGAATATAATGAAGATGAATTACAAAACAACAATGTATTTGTTTGTATGTATAAAAAAAATACTGAGTTAGTTCTCCCATATATTACTTATTATCTAATTGAAAATAATAATACAATGCAATTTTTTAAATTAAATATAACCGAACCGGTTCAAGATGAAGATGGTAATGCTGATACAGATGGTGATGACAACTTTATAGAACCAACTTATATTGATGAAGATTTACAAGAAGAAAAACAAGATAATATGAAGAGTGTTGAGAACATTGATAATAATGAAAAGAAGGGAAATAGTACTATTTCTGGTGGTGGAGATGATGTTTTATTTAACCGATGTTCTCAATACATACAAAATATTTCAGAAGAAGGAAGTAACATAACATATGATTGTTACAAAGGGTTCATACAATCAGAAGGAGACATATATTGTTTCGTGGATATAACAGATATTTATACCAAGGATGAGAACCTATATGATTTTACTACATGTATTATTGATGAAATTATACGATCTAAACAAGTAAATGGCAAAAACATCAACTCTAAGATTACTAATATATTCAAAAACGAATCATTATTACGTTATATGGTTAACCAAAATGATGTTCTCATAAATAATCCAATAATAGTTTACTTATGTGAGAACAATAATGATCAGATTATAAATTCTGTATATGAAACAGATGATTCCCAAACAATTTCAATTATTGGCAACGACACCGAACATCCAGTAGTAGGAGATGGTCATTTATTCTCAACAAAAATTATAGATGAAAGTATTGCAAGCCGAGTAAAACGATTTGTATTATTTCATTACGATGCAGTATTTGTATTACATGAACCATTGGAGGCGAGCGAATATGATTTAATATCAGATGTAGGATGTGTCAGTTTTTTAGCTGACGGGAAAGAATTCTGGTCAACCAAAAATATTAACATTTTTAATGAAATATAATTTTTTTATTTACATATACATCATGGTAAATAAAAAAGAATATATTGTTTATACCTCCTCAATTGGGTTATAGGATGATATATATTTATCCAATAATTCATTGCCAAGTTCATTTGTAAAGTTCTCCCTAATCTCTTCCATGGTTGGTTTTCTATTATATAATTCTGCATAACCATTCACATAAGAGACAATAGTTACTATACGTTCTTGGTATAACTCCTCGTCTGCACGTTGTTGTTTTGCTATACGCTCTACATTATCAAGTTTAACCCGAACACTTGCCTGTTGCATTTCAGTATGACGTCTAATTTCTTCCTCTTTTTCTTGTAACAATTGCTGTTGTTCAAGAATATAATTATCTTTTGAACGAATCGCTGCTTGGTCTGCTTGGTCAGATAGATCTGATGATATATCAAGTAATTCTTCATACCACTTATTTCGTGTTTCGTCAACACTAACTATGGTATCACATATATCTGGTTTTCTTAAATTATTATATTTACGTCTCTTTTCTGAACCTACTTTACCACTGAACTTATGTTTAAATTCCTCAATTACAATATCGGTAATTGATGGACTAGTTTCCATTAACCTATCAAATTCTTGTCTGCATAATTTTAAAAAATGTCCAGCTTGATCTCGTTCACATGGTTTTTTTGATAATTCTATTCTGATATTGCGTGCAAATTTATCCCATGATATTGCTGAAACGCGATGCGCCTCATTCAATTCAGATATTTTTAAATACTGTTGAATTGTTGTTAAGATACCAATAAAAATATTAATACTACCAATCACCGCTGGCGCATAAGGTCGGACACTATCTGGAAAACTATCTTGTGCAAATGAAGCTGTTCCACTAACAGTAGAAAATATAATTGCTGGTATAGTAAACCACGCATGCATCGTAGATAATTTTGTATGGGAGCGTAAATTCAACCATTTATAACATTGTGCAACATCACACCATTCAACCATTATTTTTTCATTATCAGGAGACCAATCTATTTTTAATAACGCAGCAGTATTATCACTGGTTGATTTATTGTCACTATTAGAATGATCTCTCGGACTATCCAAAGACATCATATCATTATTTTTTTCTGTCATTTAAGGAGTATATATTATACTTATTAAAATAATATTGCGAATACCATTACCTAATTCTAATTATTCAGATTTAGTTTCTGGGATTGCATCTACTACTGCAACGTCTGAAACCATTTCCAGTTTAATCTCTTCTGTGGTAGGAGTATCAAATTGCATTATAGATCCATCTTCACTGTCTACCTTGAAAAAATCACTTACTGGTTGTGTATCAGCAATATCATTTATAGAACACATCGTTTCTATGTTAATATTCTCCTCGATATCAGCATCAAACTCTTCTAATTTTGTTAATATACGTTTTAATTGTTTGTGTTGAGAAATATGAAAGAAAGCTAAATAATTCAGGTATAATCCGATTTGTTGTTTAACCAATAGATTTTCATATTCCATCGTATTCAAAAAATTTGAAATTGAGAATCCTACTTTATTTTTTGAATTATAATTACGAATACAATCCTCATTGGTTTCATAACAACTTTGCAGATGTGTAATAAATAAAATTATAGTAGAATGTATCTCTTTTATATCGTCTAAATTATATTCATGAAAAGGTTCTAAATCCTTATAGACAGTAAATGTACGAAAATCTAATCTTTCAATATCAAGTTCTTCCGGATTTTCCTTTAAATAATTACTAATTATATTATACAGTTTATAGTAATCGCCATACATTCGGTTATTAATTAATTGACGATGTTTTTCTAAGTTTTCCATCTCAATAGAATATGTTTTATACTGAAAGAAAAAGGTATCTAAACAAAACAAATACATTTTTTTTGTATTTTTTTTGGTCATGTCTGCATATACAGTTTTTAAATGAAGTAACTTTGTATTTATAATTTGTCTTATTTTGAGTATTTCATTTTTTATTGACCAAATGTTTTGAAAATTATTTTTGAGTTTATTTAAATCAGTAGCATGGGTTGTATCCATCTATTACACTATACATATTGTTTCTATAAAAAATAGAAGAATAATTTCCATTTTTTTGTTGTTTTATTTCGTTATATGTGTATTATACTTGTTGAAGAATGTCAAAACCACATTCCCACATATTATATTCTTTTTCATAATAATTATCTTCTTCTGGTTCTTGTATTTTAGGATGCATATATTCAACAAATGCATTATATAGATACGGCATTACCTCACTAGTTGTTTTTTTTAACTTTTTAAATCCACGTTGAGATTTTTGAACATGTTTGTGTAATTCCCAATACTGACCAGCCTCCTCATCGTATACTAATTTGATAGGTTGATTCGTATTTAATATAGTTTGTAAATAGGCCGATGCTGCTGTATTGTATGCTTTCATTTCTAAAAATGCGAAGAAATACAAACGTCCATTCTCATTTATTTTGCGATGCATATCAATATAATCTATGGCTCCAATGTTTAAGTTATCAAATGCATTACGTATTGTTTCTTCATTTACATTACCCAACATTCGGGGAATATATATTTCAATGCGACTACTCATTATAAACTAATATGTTTGTTAATTGTGATGATTGTTAATTACATAACGATACAAAAAGGTTTTCAATTTTTTACACGTTTCAAATAAAAAATTGAAAAGATAGAATATAAACATTATGTAATAACGAAAGTATATAATGTCACAAGATATGCAGATTGAACAAACTGAGGTATTAATACATACACATAGTAATATACCATCATCACTATTTGATGATAATGATTATAGTAAGTTTGGAATAATTAATATCAAAATGAAACCTATGTCAATTACGAAACAACCTACATTTATATTATTTACCATTGATCGTACTGGATCTATGCTCGAACAAGATAAAAACGGAATAACAAGAATACAACAAGTCAAAGAAACACTAAAAAATTGTATTCGTTACTTAGCAAAACAAGATATTGAATTTTATATATGTATTCATGCATTTAATGATACTGTTGAAACCATTATAAATAATACATTAATTAATGCAAACACAGATTTATCTGATATAATCAATGTAATCAATAATATAGAATGTGATGGGCTAACCAATATGGGTGAGGCTCTTTTATCAGGTATAGTAAAAATGGATTTGTATGCACTTCATAATCCTACACATCAAATCAGTCATATATTTATGACTGATGGTAATCCAACCACTGGTAATGTTGATGATTCTCAACTATCTAATATGGTATGTGAGAAATACTATAATGTATTTATTGGTTATGGTAAAGACCATAATGTATGTCTTCTCCGTGATTTATGCAAAAACAAAAATTCTAACTATTTATTTGTAGATAAACTTGAAAACACATCATTAGTATATGGAGAAGCTATACATAAGATTTTATACCCCGCTTTGAAAAACATAGAAATTATTATAGAAGATGGTTATATATATGACTGGAAAACAAATGAATGGACAAATGTAATAACAGAAGGTGTATTTATTGGCGAAGAAACCAAAACATATAATATTAAAACAACGAATGAAGACAATGTCTCAGTGGCAATATATGCTGATTATGGGGATTGTTTTGAAATGAATGGATTAATTGATACAATGAATAAAATTCCTGCATTGATTACACCCGATGGTAGTTTGATTGATAATGTAAATAATTTAACACATCATATATATCGTCAGATGGTAATGGAACTATTATTCAAAGCAAAGGCTAATTTGAATGCTGTTCAAAAAATAGATTTAAAAACAAAAATAAGAGAACTATTTGACAAAATGATTTATTATAATAAATTTGAACAACATGATGCAAGTCAAATGATAAAAACATTACTAAGCGATTTAAGTATTGTGTATAATGCATTGGATTGTAATAATCTGTCACCATTTGTTATGTCTAGATATTCATCACAGGGTGGGCAAAATTCTTATAATACAACATTTGATAATGATGATCATGATGAAATACTTATGAACGATATTTCTCCTCCAATACTAAGACGTAGTAGTAATTATATAGATCATGATTCAGATGATTCAGATGATTATGATAGAATCAATACATATATATCTTCAACCGCACCTACTACACCTTATGCTACACCTGCAATGTTAAATACCATGTCACAAATAAGTCAAATGTAATAATGATAAATAAATACATTTGATACAAAACGAGTTAAATAAAATTACAAATATAGTCTATATTATGGAAGAAACTACTATTCCTACTAATTTTGCATCAGTTATAAATGATTTCGCAAAGGATTTGGCTATTACATTTCCAGAGTATAGCGAGTTATGGCAAAACACTATTTCTAGTATATCAACCGATGATGAAATTAAAAAGACATTTGAACACTGTAAACGTGTATATCCAGAACGCTTCTTTGATATTTTATACCAAAACGATGATATTTTTTCATCGGAATCTACAAATGATGTGCATTTCTTACCAAATATAGATTTCAAAATATTATATAATGCACAGGGATTAAGTGAGAATACTAAAAAAACTATTTGGAAATATTTACAATTAGTATTATTTACTGTTATTGGTGAAGTTCAAGATAAAAATGTATTTGGTGATACAATGAATGTATTCGATGGCGTTGATGAAAAAGAGTTACATGAAAAACTAAGTGAAACCATGAATGGACTCACTGATTTTTTTAAGAATATGGAAAATATATCAGGTGAGAATACAGAACAATTTGAGAATATGTCAAATGAAGGTGATGCAGATAATAAGCCACACTTCAATAAGATGGAAGGCATGCCCAATATGGATAATATCCAAGATCATTTAACATCTTTATTTAATGGCAAAATTGGGTCGCTTGCAAAAGAAATGGCAGAAGAAATTTCAGGTGATTTCGCCGATTTAATCGGTGATAATGGAGATGAGGAAAATCCACAAGATGTTTTAAAAAAACTCATGCAAAATCCAAAGAAAATAATGGACTTGATGAAATCTGTCGGTGGTAAATTAGATGCAAAAATGCAAAGTGGTGAAATTTCACGTGAAGAGATTATGAAAGAAGCAGGTGATCTTGTTGGTAAAATGAAAGATATGGGAGGAAATGATGAATTAAATGATATGTTCAAAAAAATGGCAAAAGGTATGGGTGGTATGGGTGGCTTAGCTGGACTAGCAAAGGGTATGGGTGGCATGGGTGGCATGGGTGGCATGGGTGGCTTAGCTGGACTAGCAGAAGGGTTGGGAGGAATGGGTGGCTTAGCTGGACTAGCAGAAGGGTTGGGAGGAATGGGTGGGCTTGGAAAAAATGTGAAATTAGATACAAATGCTATTGACAGAATGAATAAGACACAAAAATTAAAGGAAAATGCAAAAAAACGTATGGAAATAAAACAACTTCAACAACAAGTTGAACATCAGGCTCAACTTTTACAACAACAAGAACGTGAAAAGATATATAATGAAAATCAAAGGAAACTTGCTGAACAATATTCGTTAATGAAAGATACAGATAAAGATAAACTTATATTTAGAATAAATGGTGAAGAACAACAAGAAAAAAGTTTTATTAATCCAGTAGTTGCAAAGATGATTGAAGATGAAGATAAAGAAAGGATAGCTAAACAAAATAATAGTCAGAAAAAGAAGAAAAAGAAGAATAAGAAATAATTATTATTGATATGAAAAAAATGTGTTTATATCTTAGTTATAGAATGAGTATATTCAAATTTGTTCGCTTAGATGTCTTTATCCTTAGTTTAGCATTTGGCTTATTTGCAGTTTATGTTACAATGCCAAGTTCAAGGAAAATATACGTTTATCCTACGCCAGAAAATGTCGGAGTTTTACAATACAAAGATGCAACTGACACATGTTTCTCATTTAAACAAACAGAAGTTACATGCCCTACGTCAGAAAGCGAAATAACCACAGTTCCGGTTCAATCATAACTATTTGTAATAAGATTATTAATAATTTCGTTGCTGTATATTATAATTAGCTATAATATACAATGAATTTTAAGCGTTTGTTAAATACGCCAACAGGACAAGCATTAATATCAATATTATTAGGTTTGGGTTTAGCAACATTATTCCGTCAAACTTGTACAAAAGATAAATGTTTGACATTTAATGGTCCTGTAATTGAGGATATTGAGGATAAAATATTTAAACATGGAGAAAAGTGTTATAAATACAAAAGCACACCAGGTAGATGTGATTCTACAAAGAGAGTTATTGATGTTTCTGGTCATTCTGATGATTCAGAATAAGACTAGTATTCGTAAAATATTATACAATATTGTTATTCTATATTGTATAGTCAAATGGAAAGTACATTTACACGAATCGCAGAATTACCGAATGGCAATGATAACCAACAAGGCCAACCTGGGGCGGACGGAAACGAAATGACTAACAATTATATGCCTATCAATGTGCATCCAAACCCATATGGCATCTCTGATAAGAACCCTATTATTGACATGCCACAAGATACTGCTCCCGTTAAACATCCAGCAGAAAATCCTCATAATATGCCAATATCAAACCAACTATCTGAACAAGATATTGCACAATTAAACTCATTACAACATCAACGTCTTCCTTCCAGAGATATACAACAAGACACTACACACTATTCACAAGATCAAGAAATTCAACCTAATTATATTCCAAAACATAAAGAATTAGATGATTATGTAAGAGAGCATGAAAAATCTACTGAGAACAACTTACGTGAATATGATAAAAAGAAACGCCGTATGAATACAATAGATAATATAATAACTGATTTTCAAACACCTATTTTTATTGCGGTATTATATTTTATATTTCAAATGCCCATTATAAATAAATTCATGTTCAAACGGTTCTCGTTCTTATCTATTTATCATGATGATGGTAATTTCAACTTTTATGGTTTATTATTGAAAAGTCTTATGTTCGGTTCTCTTTATTATACAGTAATTCAATTTACTACGTTTATTAGTGAGTTTTAATTTTTTTGATAAAATCAAATAATCCCTTTTTGGGAGGGCTATGCGGTCTTTTTGGGCTAGTTAGTTTAGTTTTATTCTTCCTGGTTTTTGTCTTATTATTCTTAACTTGTTTATCTTCTCCTGGTATATATTTTAAAAACCATTCTTCATATTCGGAAGTATATCTAGTTTTAGTTTCTATAAACTCTTTATATTTTACTGCCTTTTCAGAACGTATATCTTCAAGTGTTTGTTGTTTGCCAAGACAACTCATAGTAAATCGTTTTAACAAGCCACGTTGGGTTAATCTATTTTTTTCTTGAAGATTGAATAAAAAACTAGCCATACACAATAATCTATTATAATTCAACTTTGGATCAATATAAATAAGTGCAAGGTAATAACTCAATATTGTATCTATGGTTGCTATATTAATTTCTACATTATTATATGAAGTTTTATTATAACTATGACATGCTAATGGTTTATAAATCATTAATATGGTTTCTGGTCCTACCATAATTTCAATACGCTCGGGGATAATTTCACCTACTGCGGAGTGTTTGATAATCTTGGTTTTTTTTACATTATTCTGTGTTAATTGTTCTTTAACAATCATCGCAGTTCTTTCGGGTTCCTCAGACAATACATCAAAGTCTGGTGCTTGTGTCATTTTATATTTAACATTATTTTTAGAATATTTGGAATAATGTCCAAATGCATAACCACCAAAAAATACAACACCTTGATTTATGAGAGTATCTCTTGTTATTGTGTATATTGTTTCTTCATTACTCATTTCACTGTCAAGCTGACGTTGAAAATCTATTTCGGAACATTCATCAATAGACATTGGATAGTATTTATTTAATAATGTTAGTCGTTTCAATACCTTTTCCCATCTTGATATATCACCATTTGGGCGTGACAATTCTAAATACATGGACATTCGTAAATAGTTTGGTGGAGCATAATTTATACCTGCAATCATAATTGTTTCTTTGCGTATCGCATCATATATTTTTGGAACTAATTGTGTAATATCTGCAATAGGTATAAAATTAACAAATACTTTGTATGTTCCAACATGCATACCAGATTTGGCTTCTACATCAGTATACCCATTTTTATAATAAATATCAGCCAGTTCTTTACAATCGTTCAATGCATTTGGTGAGAAAAAATCATAATCGGGTATTTCCGTCTCTTTATTGTAAAATTGTACATTCTTAGGTAAAATATTATTAATTGCTGTTCCTCCATAACAAATTAACTTCTTTTTTATCAAAAATTCTTCTACTATTTTCAAGATTTCTTTTATATCATCATTTCCTACTATACGTCTTCCTTGCATTTCCTCATTTTCTGTAACTGCTTGTCTTAATATTGCTAATTCACATTCTTGAAATGTCATTGTATTATCACATTCACTATGTTTGAATTTTTTATTTGTATTTCTTATTGTTTTGGCTGATTTCTTATTATATTTACCCATATAACATATAATAAGATATTACTTGATATAGTCTAAATTTTATTCATTCTTTTTAATATAATCTAATACAAATGCCAATGGAACTACACCACCTTTATTATCATTAAATAATTTTTCATATTTATACAGATTATTATCCTTTGAATAATATCTACACATTACAATTTGACATCCGTGCTTACCTATTAATTCATAGGTATTTGGATTTTGTGTATTGTCTATTTTATCAGGAATAACCATTCTATTACGCTTTACATCTGTGCAAATGTCACATTTATCAGTAACATTCACTATATTATAATTTTCGTTCAATACATCCGAATAAGTATTTTGATATAATAAATCAGAACTACTATCTAAATTAATATAACTAGGTAATTTGTAACAATCATTATCCGATGATTCACATTTACTTTCTTCTTCATATTTACGATTTATAGATTTATCCATTACCACTACTACCTGTCCCATTACGTCAGATAATTTGGTTTTATCATTAACCTTTTTATTATATAATTTTCCGCGTAATGATGAATCAATTGATTTGGCTACTGATTGGTATATAGCATTATTATTAGATTTTAAACGAAAATGTATAAATAATGGATCTCCATAATTGGGCGTTGGTTGAGTAAACGCAGTAGATACTATTGCACTTAATACATTATCAAGTAATATTTTGTTATCTGTATTTAATATTTCATAATTTTTATCAGTTGTATAACTAACAAATGGTTTATTATCAATAAATAAAACTTCCAAATCTATGTATCTACAACCACGAGATAATACATACTTTACCATATCATTACTTACATAATTACCAGTAATTGCACTATTATAGGAACCCTTTATTACATACTCTTTTAATGGTTGATTCGCAAACTCTTTATTAAGAGTAATTGCATTGACTGGGTCAGAATCTATCAGTCCTTTGTATTCAGATTCTTGTGAACCAAAAGCTTCTATGGTTTCAATTGCATTATTTGTACAACTTGAATTTTTACATTTATCTTTATTTTTTAATCCTTCCATGTGTAGTTTATTGGTTATTCTACTTATATCACGTCGTCTTCTCATAAAACGCCATATTATATAAATAAAAATAATGATTGTAATAATCAACAGATATAATTGATATGTTTTCATTATTACAAATGTATACACTATTGAAAGATTAAATCCACACAAAAAATATATTTAATGATAACAAATATAATAGTAAATATATATATTATATAAATGGCTGGTGGATTACTAAACATCGTTGCACTAGGAAATAATAATCTGTTTTTAACTGGAAATCCTAGCAAAACATTTTTTAAAGTAACATATTGTAAATACAGTAATTTTGGACTTCAAAAATTTCGTCTGGATTATAATGGTTTAAGAGACCTGCGTCTAACCGAAGACTCCACATTTACATTTAAAGTTCCTCGGTATGCTGAATTGCTAATGGATACATATATTGTAGTAACTATGCCTGATATTTGGAGTCCAATACATCATCCCATTAAAGGAGCTTTAGATGGTACTGATTTCCGTTGGGCACCATATGACTTTAAATGGATTGAGAATCTTGGTACAAATATGATTAAAGAAATTACCATTACATGTGGTTCTCTTACTATACAAAAATATACTGGTGAGTATTTAAAAATGATGGTTGAGCGCGATTTTACGTCTGAAAAGAAAGAATTGTTTAATCAGATGACTGGACATGTTCCTGAAATGAATAATCCTGCGAATTCATATACACGTGCAAATTCATACCCATCTGCGATGTATAGCAATGAAGCCACTGGTGCTGAACCTTCCATAAGAGGAAGAAATTTGTATATTCCAATTAATACATGGTTTACGTTAAATAATGGTTGTGCATTTCCTTTAATTGCATTACAATATAACGAATTAATTATCAATGTTACCATGCGTCCTATACAAGATTTATTCGTTGTTCGTGATGTTTTTGATAATGTCAATAATAGACCATATATGCGTCCCGATTTCAACGAAAGTAGATTTCAAATGTACAGATTTTTACAAACACCTCCTCCACATGCTTCACCTATACATACAACTGACGATGACGGTACAGAAACGCTTATCGGATTTCAACCAGTTGTATATGAAAACCAAATATCTACTTGGAATGCAGATGTACATCTAATATCTACTTATTGTTTCCTTTCCAAAGAAGAAGCGCAAATATATGCAGCAGAAGATCACGTATATTTAGTAAAAGATGTCTTTGAACACAAGTATGAAAATATTACAGGGTCTAAGCGTATTAAGTTAGAATCCAATGGTATGATTTCAAGTTGGATGTGGTATTTACAGCGTAATGATGTTAATATGCGTAACGAATGGTCAAATTATTCAAACTGGCCCTATAAAAATATTCCTGCTGATATATCCGTTTATCGTGATGATTTTGAGTTAACTGGTATACGTCCAAATGTTGACCCAAAAGATACACGAACTACCGGTGTATATATTACAGGTAACTATGTAGTTGATAATCATAAACATATATTAGAAACAATGGGTATTGTTTTAGATGGTGAATATCGTGAAAATATGCTAACACGTGGTATATATGATTATATTGAAAAATATACCCGCACCAAAGGTAATGCGAAAGAAGGTATATACTGTTATAATTTCTGTTTAAATACAAGTCCTTATGAATATCAGCCTTCTGGGGCGATTAACCTTAGTAAATTTAAGAACATTGAATTAGAAATTACTACATATGTCCCACCGATTGATCCAGTTACATCAAGTTTTGATATTATATGTGATGCAAATGGGACGGCGATTGGTGTTCGTAAATCAAACTGGAAACTCTATGAATACAACTATAATATGACTTTATATGAAGAACGGTATAATGTATTGTCATTTGTTGGAGGCAATTGTGGTATGATGCATGCAAGATAAATTCCGTATAATTTGTGTTTTATTATAAATCTGTATATTATAAGCAATAAAATTTATAATATATTATGGAACAATTAAAACGAACTATCTATAATGTCAAAACACCCGATAAAACATTTAGTCAGGGGAACAATCGTTCTAATTTTCAAACCGAACATATGAAAAATAAAATTAAAAGTGTTCATAAAAAGAAAAAGAGAGGCAATTATAAAAATATAGAACCTTTATCAGATATATGCAATGATGATAATGATGATAGCAAAGATCACGATAAACAACCAGTTACAGAAGGAATGACAGGTGTTCCGATCGCAACGTTTAGTGAGGATGACTGGACACAACCCGATAATATATATGAAGGCGGAAATGCAAACTCAAATACAAAAAAATACTCAAACGCAGATCTTGTTAATTCTGTATATAATGCCGTTGACGAGTTGTTAAATAAAATTGCCAAACTAGTTGTACAACTATTATCTTTGTCGTTTACTGATTATAATAAAGAGAATATTCCTATTGTGAAAAAGTATGTATGTTGGGTCGCTTCTATCAAAGTTGCCACACTTGCTGCTTATAATTGGGCGTTTATGATGTTCTATAAAAAAGATGGTGAACGAATTGAATTAATTGATATTTCACGACAACGTTTAAGTGATGCGGCTGATTCAAGTAAAGTATATTCATTATTAGATTATTTATTAGATATACCGTTATTTTTTCCGGAAAAATTACAAGAATATGTAGTAAGTAAAGGTCCCGAATATATTTCTAAATATATAAATGTTCGTGTCTGTTATATTATATTATTTGCATTCTTAAATGTTGCTTTCTACACATCCGCCTCCACTATTCGTACATTTTTACTTGATCTTGTTACCGCTAATATGAAAAATCCGTTACTTTCGTTTATGTATGGTAGCACATTTATTTTATATGTATTGTCATTTTTTGAATTTAAACCTATCACCACTGTTTTATCCATTGCAAAACTGGTCGCTGGATTCCCTGCATCTCTTATATTACCTATATTCTCAAATATATTCAAAATTTTTTATTTGATGATGGCAGCTGTACCTATTGCTGCTACCTTATGCTTTTTTTACATTGTAGGATTCTCATTATTTGGAATATTCATAATAAATGATTGGTCATTAAAATCTGTATTTATTGATTTGTTTACATTAAAAACGCCTGATATATTTACAAATTTTGCTGATATAAACTTATTTTTCTATAATAATAAGCTACCTATTAAAGAAGACACTACGTGTAACCCATTAACATTTAAAGACAAAATTGTTAATGCTATTTTTAGACTTATTAACTTTATTTTTATAAATATACGAAGTATATCTTGGTTAATTATGCTTATTGTTGCGTTATTTGACTATTCCAAAAATATTAAGGGAGCCACTTTAAAAACTGTGTTAATTATTCTTCATTCCGCATTAATTCTTTATTATGCTTTCAATATGATTACTAATTCCGAAATATATACAGAACAAGATATAGCACCTGAATTACCGGAAATTAAAGAAGAACCCGTCAGAAAAACCTTTATTGAAAGTATTAAAACTGATGCCGAAACTGTTGGTTCTCTTTTGAATATTGATATTAATAATCTACCAAAAATATCTGATGTAGCCAATAAAGTATATGATATCGGTTCTGGTATAACTAGTCAATATCCTATTATACAAGAAACTGCAAATAACATCAAAGATAAGGCAGTTGATATCAAGAACAAGGCAGTTGATATGAAGAATCAAATTGATTATGGTAAAGCAACACTAACGCAAGATGTTACTGATCTTAGAAACCAGTTTTCAGATGTAAATAAAAAATTAGATGCAATACTATCATCAAATCCTTCACAAAATATGAATACTATAACTGATCAACTATCCAGATCAGGGGAAGAACCTACCGCTAATAATTAATTTAAAGTTTTATCAATATAAACCTTATTATGTAATATATATATATTGCATTACATAATGACAACAAACATTGAAGATCAACTTCCTATGGTAAGTGTTTGTACACCTACGTTTAATCGTAGACCTTTTATACAAAATATGTTTAATTGTTTTAATAATCAAGATTATCCCAAAAATAGAGTTGAATGGATTATTGTGGATGATGGTACTGATAAAATAAAAGATCTTGTATTAACTTCCAATATTCCACAAATTAGATACTTTGAAGTTTCTGAGAAAATGACACTTGGTGCAAAACGTAATTATATGCATAAGTATGTTCGTGGTTCAATTATTGTGTACATGGACGATGATGATTATTATCCACCTGAACGTATTTCTCATGCAGTGGAACGTCTACAAAGCAAACCAGAGGCGTTATGTGCCGGATCAAGTGAAATATATGTTTATTTTAAAGGTATGGACAAAATGATACAATGTGGTCCTTATGCTGATAATCATGCAACTGCTGGAACATTTGCATTTAGAACCAAGTTATTAGAACAAACGAAATATGAAGATGGTGCTGCACTTGCAGAAGAACGTGCCTTTTTAAAAGATTATACTATTCCATTTGTTCAATTGGATCCATTAAAATCAATCCTTGTTTTTTCACATGAGCATAATACATTCGATAAACGAAAAATGTTTCATCAAAATCAAGACCCTCGTTTTTTTAAAGAATCTAACAAAACAGTTGATACATTTATAACTAGATTTGCCTCCTTTGAAGCACCTATTAAACAATTCTTTATGAATGATATAGATCAACTACTTGAAACATATGATCCAGGCAAGCCTGAAATGAAACCAGATGTTTTAAAACAAATAAAAGAAATTGAAGCAAAACGTGATAAAATGATTGAAGATGCAAAAGCTGCACAAAATTCAAATTCTTCTATTATTTTACAACGCGAAGGACAAGAACCTCTCAAATTAACTAGTGAACAAGTAGTTAATATTGTAACACAACTACAAACCGCAAACGCTGAATTAACTCAGACTAATGAACAAAATAAACGATTGATTGAATTATTACAGAAAAAAATTATTGATCTAAATCAAGGTAATACTCAATCTATCGATAGCGAACAATGTAAAAATCTAATTATACAAAACCAGAAACTTCAAAATAATAATATTGAAAATGCAAAAGAAATTTCTGTTTTAAAAAATAAAATTTCTCAATTGGAACAAAGAGATACTTTTGTAAAACAACCAGGAGATAGTGAAATCATAATTACAAAGGGAACGCCTGAAATTATTGTTGATATTTCCGATATCTAATCCTATCAACTTTTGAATCTGCACACTTTATGTGTCTGTTTATCGGTAGTTGACCAGGAAGAATCTAATTCAAATTGCCTCTTTGTCAATCCTTGAATTATTTATTACGCTATTAGCGTAACCAATAATTTATATTGAATTATCATCATCATAGTATTCGCATGAGTCTTGTTGGTCTTTTTTTATATTCTTGTCTAAATAACGATACATTCGTTTTATATCCAATTTTGTTAAATTATAGTTTGAAAATATTCCTTCATATTCGTTTAATGTTGCGACTTGACTACAAAAGTCTTCTCCATTATATAGTCGTATTTCATGAAACATAGAAATTAAATCTGTTTTATCCATATCCAATTCTTGACACAAATTATTTATAAATACCATATTATTATATTCAGTTGAATACTTGGTTAATACCTTTGTAAATCTCACTTCTGATGGAGCAAATTTATCAACATTTTCTGGAAAAGAATCGTGGTATATTTTACTATTGTAAAAAGTTTTTATTAATGAACTCATCTCATTAAACTGCCATATCTGATTTTGAAATGTTATACGATCAATGTAATCAGCATAACACATATTATCTAATAGTTTTAAATAAACAGGAATCGTTTTTGATTTTGTTATTGGTTCTAGCATATCCACTATATTTTCATGCCATAACAATGCAACAATTGTTCGTTCGGTTTCATTCATAATAGATTGATGTTTTCTTATATGTACTGGTTTATTGATTAAGGTATTTGTTATCTTCTTTGCATCTTCATTATATGTCTTTGAGTGGAATATGGTATTTATTATCTCCATTGTTAATAATTCGGACCCGGTCTTAAACATATCATATACAAATCCCAGCTTACGTAGATCAGATTGTATATAATTAATTATAGGTTGCATTGTCATCTCAGTTGTTGTAGTAATTGTTGGAATCATTCTATTCAAGATTGTCTCTATTTGTAAAGTTGTCGGAGTTTTCAATTCATATATATTACATACTTTCATCAGTTCCTTTATTTTCTTATCAACTGCATGATTGCCTATACAAATTATTGGATTTGATGATGTACTTTCTAATCGCTGTTTTTTTGTCTTTTTCTGTCTTATTAATTTTATTAATGCGGTTATACCTCCCTTGTCCCCGTTATTCATTCCATCTATCTCATCCATTACAATAGCTATTTTTTTTACCTTTTTTGTCATCATATGTAATACATTTCTATTTGATACATTATCGCTTGCAATTGTGTCAATTAGTGATTTATTACGCACATCACCCGCATCATATTTTATAATATCGTAATTCATTTCTTTCAATAAATCATTCACAAAACTTGATTTTCCAGAACCAGGTGAACCATATATATATATTCCCTTCTTGTATTGAACATTTTTCTTATTTGTATCAAATAGTTCTAATTGATCTTTTATTTCATTTTCTATTATTTTACGATCCAATATCTCATTCAAATTTATTGTTTTTAATGTTTCTTCCATTGACTCTCTGATTATATTAATAAAAGAACATACGTTTATATGTTATTCCAAACGAATAATATCTTATTTTTGTTATTATTTGTTTAACTTGAAAATGCACTGAAATCTGCTGTAATAGGCATATAATTACTGGTTCTATCTGGTAATGCACCGAAGTATGTTGAACTAGTGGCTGTCTGAGGATATTGCATATTATTGCCTTGTTGGTTCATTTGTATAGCACTACCTTGTTGGTTCATTTGTATAGCACCACCTTGTTGGTTCATTTGTATAGCACCACCTTGTTGGTTCATTTGATTCAATCGTGTAGGGTTAGTTCTGAATAATCCGGATACACCTGACGCTGTATCTCTTAACAATCCTGCTGTTCCTGATACTGCATCGCGTGCTAACCCAACTGATCCGGATACTGCATCCTTAGCTAACCCAACTGATCCGGATACTGTATCCTTAGCTAACCCAACTGATCCTGATACTGCATCTCGTGCTATTCCGGTTGTTCCTGATACTGCATCGCGTGCTATTCCGGTTGTTCCTGATACTATTCCTGATGCTACATCTGTTGTTCCTGATACTACGTCACTTAATATTGATTTCCCATCGGATTTTAATGTACCAGAACCTCCATTTCCGCCACAGTTTGTACATGCTACTTTATCTGGACATGTTGGACATGTTGGACACACGGGGGGAACTATTTGAGTTTTGAGTATGTAGTCGGAATCTTCGTGTTTTTCGGTATCTTTTTCTTCCTTTTCTTCAAATGATTTGGTTAATTCATTCGGATGCAATTCGCCATTTATATAAATACCAGAAGGAGTAAAACGTTTTACATTTTTTAATTCTAATTTTCCCATATTATTTGAAAATGTAGATATTATCGTTTTTTCACCATCTAGAATTACAAATCCGGCTAAACTATCGTTTAAAATAATTCTCCAATCCATTTTATCGCCAGCGGTTAATGTATCTTCATTTGTTAAATTCAAGTTCTGCATTACATATGGGTTTCCATTTCTATCATTTACTCGTGCATCAGCATTATCTGGCTTTACGAAAACATTGCCTCGTTGAATATCATAACCAATCTTACTACTTACCATAAATATTTTTTTATCTGCATACAATGGTTCATTTACGATTGTATTTGCGGTGGAGCCGACAATATCAGAACTTGCTATTGATCTTATGTCCTTTTCTTCATATAATGTTTCTGTAATTCCAGAATCATCTTTGTTAAATGTAAATACTGAATATGGTTGTGATGTATTATCTTGATCAATTATAATAATATAGGTTGTTCTTTCCCAACACATATAAATGACAAATTTTGGCGTTGTATTTTTACATTGAGACATATATGTCCATGTTGAATATGATGAAATGATACTTTTCAACTTACTCTCTTCTCTTTCTACCGTAGCTTTGGTTGATGTTTTATATATTTTACTACTTGACCCATTGCGTGGCGTTATTATTATTCTGTTGATTGAAATACCCGTTGTATCAACTCCGCTATTATATGTATTACTCGTTGGGATGGTTACCTCATTTGCTGAACCTGAACCAGGTACATTTAATGGGTCGCCGTTTTCAGTTGCACCATTATCATCAGTTGCATCACCCAAAGGTAAAAGTAAGGGTGGTAAATCTATTAATAGAGCATTCAACTTATCAGTTGCCTCCTCTACCGCACGAGTTGCTGATTCTATCGTCTGCTTTAATGTACCATCCGTATCTGCGGCTGCATCAACATATGCCTTAATTGCTTCATTAAGAGTTGACATTGTATTTTCAACATTACCTTTTTCTATATCAATCAAACCAATTTGTATCGTTATGGCATTAATTATATCCGAATTATTGCTACCATTTGTTTCAGATGCATTATCAGCCGCCAGTTGTGCGGCTGGAATATCTTCGTTTGCACTAGATAAAGAATTTTGTGCATTTTGTAAAGATAGATTCGCAGGACCAGTAACATCTTCATTTTCCATACCTTCATATGTTGTAAATGAGTCAGTAGCAGGTGGTTCAGTAGCAGGTGGTTCAGTAACAATCTTATATTCATCTGCATCAAGTTCAATTAAATTTCCATTATTGAAATCAAAAAACATATTATCATTTAATTTATAAACACCTTCTTTATTTACATCACCAGAATATTGTGGTATCCAAACCATTCCATCTGATCCAGTTGGTTTATCTTGTTGAAATGCAACAAAACCTTCTGATGTATTCCATCTTCCAATAATTACGGATATTACTAAAATAATTAATAGCATTGCAAACATTAACAATGGCGATAGTTTTATGCTTTTCATTTTATATACAGTATAGAACGAAAAAGATATAGCAATAATTGTAAAATTGAATTTATTAATATTATTCGTTTTATTTACATTAATAACTATGGAACCGCTTGAACATATTACCAAACCTCGTCGGGGCAGTGTTCCTCTACTTGAACGCTTTTATAACGACCCTCCACATTTACTTGAATTATCTATTGATGAAGCTGGTAGGGGGTGTCTATTTGGTCGTGTATATATTGCGTGTGTAGTTTTACCTAAAGACCCCGCTGTCTTCTCCGGAAAAGATATCAAAGATAGTAAAAAATTCTCCTCTAAAAAAAAGCTAAATGAGTCTGCGGACTATATAAAAGAAAATGCATTAGCTTGGCATGTTGCCTATGTTGAAGCTGATATAGTTGATAACATAAATATTCTAAAATCAGTTATGTTAGGTATGCATGAATGCATTCAAGAAACAATTCGTAAAATAAATATACTACAAAATACTACTATTCCTATTTCCGACTTTATGGCGGTTATTGATGGTAATTATTTCACTCCATATACGGTTTATGACGAAAACATTGAAATGATACAACAATTAAGTCACGTTACGGTTGAAAAGGGGGATGGTAAATATATGGCTATTGCTGCTGCAAGTATACTTGCAAAAACATCTCGGGATAACTATATATTAGATCTTTGTGCCAAATATCCACTCCTAAACGAACGATATGGACTAGAATCCAATATGGGATATGGTACTAAAAAACACCTTGAAGGTATCCGAACTTATGGCATTTCTCAATGGCATAGGAAAAGTTTTGGTTTATGTAAACAAGCCGAAGTTAGTGTTGTGGTGTAATATGTGTCTTGGTTATGTACTTGATAATGATCGTATTCCAGTAATTAATGCTAGAACTAGTAGTATGCCATGAATACCAAATACACTATACATTACATTTTTATAGTTTGCAATATTGTCATTTTCTAACTTATTTTTATGTATATAGGTTCTAAAATCATTATATAAAAAATAGTTGATCAATGCTGCTATTATTAGAAATGATATGCTTACTAATATCAGCAATACATCATAATTAAATGATTTACCACGATAAACACGTGAATATCCGAGTGATGCATATGATAATGTAGTAAATAATCCGACATTACGAAATGCTGAATGAAAATACATTAAAAATGATTGATTTTTTGATGTTTCCATTACTATATATGTTACTTGAAGAAATTATTCATGTTATCAATCACACTAAAATATTTGTTTAATCTTTTTCTTATCTAATGACATAAATTTTGATGTACTATCATTTGTGCTATATCCTATAACAAACTGATCTTCTTTTTCCAGATATATAAATCCAAGTGTATATTCTATCTTATCACCTTCAAATGTAAATATATTAGAGTGTTTTTTTAACTCGTATGTGGTACTATCTAATACAACAAAAATATGATAATAATATCGGCGTTCTTCATCACTCACTATGTGTGCAATGAACCAACATTCATCACCAATATTTATACCATTTGTTGAACCACGCAGACGGTTGAAAAACAAGGGTGTTTTTATTGTATTTGTCAGTTCAAATTGTGTATGGTTCTCGTCATTCTGTTTGTATTCTCCAATTGTTAATGGATACCATTTGTATATTACCTTTATTGTGTTGTTAGCATTGAACAATACCCAATTTTTCTCAACCGAACGAGCATTTTCTTTTAATACTAATGATGATTTTGTGTGTTGAGTGAATAAATCTATTGTTCCTGATTCTATACGAATGTCATTATATTTCATACCTCGGTTTGCATTAAAATATAGTTCTCCGTTAGTTACCATTAAACGTATGTCCTCTATTCCTACATATAATCCATCATGTTTTTCGTCATATTTTACAATAAATTCGTCCATTTTCTTCCAATATTGTTCTCTCTTATCAAATATTGTAATGATATTCTTCGTTGAAATTATGTCATTGTTTGTATATCTACCATTCTCATCTATACGGTAATCTACACATCGTGTATTTATATATATGGTATCATTATTCATGCAAATGGATGGTGTTGATGTCGTGAATTTGTCTCCAATATCTACATCATATTGTATATTATTCAGTTGATTTATATAATCGGTGGGTGTTGATATATCCTTTAAATTATATGTATAAAATTTGTAATTTCGTAATAAAGTTCCGTGTATATTGTTATCTACATTCGGGCTGGTTAATACTTTCATAAATGATTTATACACATTCATGTTTGCAAAATTACAATAATATGCAATAATTGTAAATTCATAATCCAATTTATATTCATAAATATTCTTATGATAAAACAAATGATCAGTTGATTGGTTTTCATTACGATGATAGTCAGCTATTTTATAATAATGATATGCTAACTTGTTCTGTCCATTTAAACGGTAGTATTTTATAATTTCATATAGGTTCTCTATTCTTTCTGGATAATATTCATAACCTTCTAACCAATAAAACAATGCATTTGGTATATCATTTAATTTAGTATAACATTTTCCTATCATGTAATAAGAATACCAGACTTCTTGATTCCAACCACCTATCTCTATTCTTTTCTTATATGTATCTATTGCATCTTGGTACTGTCCTGCATCTTTATAACTATTTGCTAAGTAAAACGTATATCGGTCATTGTCTGGGTTCTCACTAAGTCCCTGTTTTAATAGATCTATATCACGAATGAATTTATCAGTTTTAGACCCTCCATCACCAATATCATTTATAAACATTTGGGTTCTTGGAATTTCTGTAATATCTGCATATTTGGGTAAATTAATGTATTCGTGTGTGACACCCCAATATGATAGTTCATCTGTATGTTTTAATAGACGAATGTTTTTATAAAAGAACTGTTGAGAACCTTGAAACATATAATATGCATCACTTTTTAACGCTTTTTTAAAAGTATCAATAGATAATGTTTCAGGTATCTCCAATATCATATCAGCATCCATCAATAATAAATATTCGGAATCCGGCATACCATTACATTGTTTTAACGAGAACGTACGATTATAACCAAAATCACGGAATGGTTCGCTAACCACTTTACCTGTTACATTATGACTATCAAAAAAAGATTTTATAACATCTATTGTATCATCTGTACTACCTGTATCACATATACAATATGTATCTATTATTGGTAGTACCGATGTTAACATGCGAACAATAATCTTGCTTTCATTTTTTACTATCATATTTAGACATATTTTAGACATAAGAGAGAACCTATGTATTTAACATATAAAATACCAAAATTTTATATACATTTTTGTGCATTATTATTTTCCAATGATATAATAACTAATCTTATTAACAATTAATCATGGCATTTACACGATTTCATGATGACCCAAATAGAATCAAAAAACAAAATGAAGAAAGTAGTTTTGTTGGTAGATACATGTTGAATATGCCTGGACAAGGCACTGATTTGCCCTTCTTTGAAGACCCTCATATTCGGTTACAGGGATGGGGTGCAAATTTGAGAAACAACACAGTAAACTTAGAAAGTGATTTGAAAGGTATGACCAGACCACTTAATCGTGACAATGTTGATGTAAATAATTATAAACTACAATCACAAGAACCTTCATCTGTTTCATACAAAAAGTCTCAACCTTTTGTACAAGAAACAAGAGCTAGTCATCCAGCTTGGATGTATAAAGATTTAGAACAAACCAGATGGGATAGTCCATATTTAAATCCTAATCATGGATTAGAAAAGGGGTTTCAAGATAATTTGTTGACCCGCAATTTAGAAAAAGACAATTTTATTAGAGAGTATAAATGAGTTGGTTTAGAATTACCTATGTCATACATGCAAAACAATTCATTTATGCAATCGGTATCTGAAATTATTATATAAAGTTTATATAATTATATAATATAGAATGGAGGTCGTAGTTCCACTTTTTGCTTTATCAAGTTTATATTTAATTAATAATCAAAATAAGAAAAAAGACGAAGAGGAGGGTTTCTCGTCTGGGGGTAATCTACCCAATGTTGATCTTCCCGCTCGTAACTATCCAAATGAAGAAATGTATAAATCTAATGAATCTGATCAATCAAGTGAATTATATAACTCTAACAAATTTGATAATGGCGGTGGAGTATATACCGATAAATACTTTAATAAACAACCAGCCACTAATGGTAACAATGGAGGAGACTCAGAATATTATTCTCTTACTGGGGAAAGTGTAAAAGGTGATTATTTTCAACATAATAATATGCAACCCTTCTTTGGTAGTAATTTGAGAACAAGCAATGTAAATGCGAATTCAACCGAAGGGCTTATTGATAATTATACTGGTTCCGGTTCTCAAACTATCACTAAAACGGAACGGTCTCCATTATTTTCACCTGATGAAAATGTACAATGGGCACATGGAGCTCCAAATAGATCTGATTTTATACAATCTCGTGTTAATCCCAGTACTAAAATGTCAAATGTAAATCCTTTCAAACAAGATAATGTTGGTCCTGGACTTGGTTTAGGATACACAAATGATGGTTCTGGTGGATTTAATTCTGGTATGGCTCAACGTGATAGTTGGATGCCTAAAACGGTTGATGAATTACGTGTTGATAACAATCCCAAATCGGGTGGTCACTCACTACTTGGTCATGAAGGTCCTGCTAATAGTTCCATCAAACAGATTTCTACTCGTGATCAAATGGGTATCATGGAAAAACATCGTCCTGAAAGAGCGTATGAATTTGATCAACGTAGTATGAATGGTCACCAAGAAGGATTTGGTGATAATACAAGAGATATTGGTCGTTTATTTACCACCGGTGGTGCTGAAACAGGTCAAACTATGCGTGCTGTTCCAGTTGCACGTAATGTATCACGTCCAGATACTACCGTTTCCTATACTGGTGCTGCTGGACATCAAAATGATGCTTCCTATATGCCAGGTGAATATATGCCTTCCCATAATCAACAATTAGGACAATACCAATTAGGTGTTGCCAATGCCAATGGCAGAAATGGTGCATATGATGCTGATTATGGTATAAAATCCAAAAAGGCTTATCCTAATAACCGTACTGCAAACAAACAAGATAGTTATTTTGGATTAGTGAGCGGCAGTATTGGCGCAGCAGTTGCTCCATTATTAGATGTATTCCGTCCATCCAGAAAGGAAAATGTGGTTGGAACATTACGTCCATATCAAAATCCAGGCACAACTGTTCCTCAGTCATATATTTTTAATCCTAAGGACACATTACCAACAACTACTCGTGAAACTACTGAGAAATCTAAAATGCATATGAATATCAATGCAAATCAACGTGGTGGTGCATATAAAGTCACTCAACATCAAGGAACTCATACATCCAGACAAGATACCGGCGACTTCTATTATTCAGGTGTTGCAGGTGCAGGAGCTGGGACAAGACAAACTTCTTCTTATGAAGCTGGGTATAATCAAAGAAATAATGATATTAAATCCAGTACTATTGAAGGTAGATTAGTCAAAGGCAATATGTCATTATTGAACTCTGATGTTAATGTCCGTCAAAAAAATCGTGATGATTTCTTAAAAAATTCTCGTCCTCTCACTGGAACTATGCCTTATAAGACACCTGATGTAAATACAATGGGGCGTGTTGCTGGAAATGAACGCAATTTGTATTCTAATGTTCAAATGGATCGTACGAACCCAGAGGTTATGACCCAATTAAGTTCAAACCCATATGTCATTGACCATCGTAAGGGATTATAATTTGGTTGTTTTGTAAATATTTTCAAATGTATATTTACAAAATTATTCGCTTGATGCGTTACCTAAATAGAATAACATACCGGTTAAGTCGGTAGAGTCATTACACGTAACAGTAATTGTATCATTCATATTTTGTACTTCACCAATGTCCTTAAAATTTCTATCAAAGATACGTCCTACACCAATGATATTCAATGCATTATTACCTATATTGATACCACCTGACATTAGTCCATCTATCATTTTATTATCTTCATCTTTTGTCTTAAATAGATCCTTTGGATAAGGGTAACTCTTATAATTATCAGAACCAATTATACTATTGGATGGGGCATTTTCCATTGTTGGTGACGTACCCCATAAGTCCATTGATAGTTTATTCTCAGAAATGAAATTTGTCAATGTGAATGTGAATTTTTTAGGGAATTTTCCACCATCTTGTGGTGCAAGAACAATAACACTACCACCTCGTTTTGTCTCCATATTTAATACTATTGATGTTGGTTTATCTATCTTGAATATGGCAGACTTATTTTCAGCATCGGGTTTGTTAAATGACACTGCATTTATGTAATAAGCGGTATCCGGATTGAATATTTCTGGTGGAACTGCTCCAAATGTTGGTAAATCTATCTTTTTGTCTTTCACTTGATATAATTCTGCTCTGTATTTTTTTGGTTGAATATCACTCTCCGTCTTTGGTTTAATATTTGTTGCCGGTTTTATTTTTAGACCTTCCTTAGATGGTTGCGATAACAAGCCTAAAATCAATGCTAAAATCAATATTATTAATACCATATATGTCATTATTTGATTACGTGTGAATTTCATGCTTGTTAATATTTATATAATAACGACATATTTTTGTTTACTCAGAAAGGTCGATTACATATGTAATCCTTCATTCACATAATAAGTATTTCAATTATTATGTGGATAGTAAATTCTCCTCATACAGGGTTCGAACCTGTGACATTTAGTTATATGCAGCGAAAAATGTTTCGCTTAACAGACTAATGCTCTAACCGACTGAGCTAACGAGGAAATGAATATTTTTTAAGGATAAAATATACAAAATCCTTGCTATCGTAATAATGGTATGACTATCCGATAATAGGGTAGTTTTGTTTCCAAAATCGCTGTCTATGCGATATAACGATGCAAGCTCTTACCGAGATTCGAACTCGGGTTTCAGGATTCAAAGTCCTGAGTGATAACCACTACACTATAAGAGCCAAGATTATTTTTAAGGATAAAATATACAAAACCTATTGCAATAGTGCGGACTTGAACCGTAGATCTCCGGCTCATAAGACCGGTGCTTTAACCAACTAAGCTACAATTGCATAATCCTGTTTATGCAGAGGATACAACTGCTAGTTTTATTTACAATATTCACACTACTCACACAATAATATATAACACAAGCTCTTTATATATTTTTTCCATTTGTATATTTCACCAATAGAATACTTCAAATCTTATACAGAAAATTGAATTTATTAACACCGTTTTATCAACAGATATAATATGGACAATCTAATAACAAATTCTCAAACTATGGACAAAGAAGCCCCAAAAATACAAAAAATAATCAACCAGGATTGCATTGAAGGAATGAAAGAAATTGACTCAGATAGTGTAGACATTGTCATTTGCGATCCACCCTATAACATTGGAAAAGACTTTGGTAATAATAGTGATAAACAAGAAATGGATAAATATCTACTTTGGTGTGACGAATGGATAAGTGAATGCATTCGTATATTGAAACCTAAAGGCACATTATATATTTATGGATTTAGTGAGATATTAGCATTTATACGTGTTAGAATCAACATCAATGTCAGGTGGATTATATGGCATTATACAAATAAAGTAACACCTTCACTCAATTTCTGGCAAAGAACACACGAAAGTATATTATGTTGTCACAAAGATAAAAAACCCATATTTAATAGAGATGATGTTAGAGAACCATATACAGATACATTCTTAAAAAATGCAGCTGGTAAGGTTAGAAAAGCTACCAAAGGGCGTTTTAGTAATGGAGAAAAGGAAACTACTTATACTGCTCATGCTAATGGTGCACTTCCACGAGATGTTATTAAAATATCGGCTCTTGCTGGTGGTGCTGGTAAAAAAGAACGAGTGAATCATCCAACACAAAAACCATTAGCGTTATGTGAAAAGTTGATTAAAGCCAGTAAAAATGGTGATGACACACTTGTAGTTGTTCCATTTGCTGGATCAGGCAGTGAATGTGTTGCCGCCAAAATAGAAAATGTAAATTATATCGGATTTGAAATTAATTCTGAATATATTGATTTATGTAATGAACGATTATCTACAATCAATGTCTAAACTATATTTTATCATACTAAGAGGTAATGTTGTCCATAATTGAGCACTCATTGCCTTACCAATCGTAGCTGCAAAATCACCTATTCCATTCCATGATTTACCTGAACTGGATTCTGTCCATACTAACTTGTCTGCTTTACATATTGTGGAGTCAAATACTAATAATTTGTAGGTTTTATCAAAGTTTTTATTTTTAGATAGCATGAAATAGTAGTCATCGTGACTTTTGCTGAAATAGGCGATTTTTTCTTCTAATGTTTCATATGTTGTACTTCTGCTTCCATTGAATTTTACACAATCCGTTCCTAATTCACGATTATGGATGAATTGTCCGGATTTACAAGATATACGAGAATTTGGAACATCAATCAAACGCATATCCTCACCAACTGCGTGACTACGGTCTGGTTTCCAAGATGTTGAATATCCTATTTCTGTAAATGAGCGATGTAATGTTTCTTCCCATTGTTCAGCTATCAATGGAAGACTAAATAATTCGTGATATTTAGTTATTTTTGTTGTTATTACCGGCATAAGTTTCTCAATAATAATAGTCATATCTATCTCCTCGTTTGGTTCTTGTGTAGTGACGTTTGTATTTTCTGTCATAGTTTACTGTTGTAATATATTGGTTATTACAAGCATATACACAAATAATGTTTCAATTTTCTATTTATCTACAACAATCTCTTTGAGAACATTCTTGATTATTTTATCTTCAAATTTACGGTCTTCTTCTTTTCCACATCCTCCTAATGCTGACTTATAATATTGGAAATAGTCTTCATATTCATCTGTTCCTACTTGGTCCACCTGCGGTTGAGAACTATCAAACCATGGTTTCAATTGACTATAATTCTTATTAGCTACATTCTTTACTGCCCGACGGAGTACAGTCTTATCAACATCTCCCTTTTCCCACGCATCATCGTTTTTGATATACATTGTTTCACGCTTCAAATCCGTACAATGCATGGGTCTTGTATGCATTTCCATTCCTTTGATGCGTTCTACCATAACTGTGGATATGCCATCTACAAACCCTATTTTGCCTGTTCTAATAAAATCATCCATAGTCACTTCAATTGAGTTGATAAATTCATTCATTGTAATTGCATCTTTACATGTTTCATTCAGGAAGAAATTAAGATTGAATTTGTTGTTAGTAGTATTGTTGATAGTATTACCGATTTTGCCGTCTTTGACCGCTTCCATCAGTTGATTATTATGTTGTTGTTGCTGTTCTAATAACACTTTATTTTGCTCTTGTTGGTCGGCTAACTGCTTTGCTTGTTCCATCATCAACTCTTTGAAATCCTGGTTCTGTTTTAGTAATTCAATTACAAGACTTGTATCCATTGGTTGAACATGTACATTTGTTTGAATATCTTCTGTATCTATTTGTTGCTGACTGTGATTACATGTTGATTTATGTTTACATAGCGATGACATGTGCTTATATTGTTTACCACAATGACATATGTAGCGGGGATAATGTGGGGATTTTTTATTAGTATTGGTTAGTCGTATATGTTTCGCTGTTAAAATATGTTTGGTAAAATCTTTTTTGTTAGCGGTTTTGTAGTTACAATCAATACAATTAAATTTATATGATTGTATTTGGGGATTTTTTACTGGCATATTAGTCTTATATTACTAATAGAAAGTCCCCTAAATCATTTGAGTCATAATATACTTATTTTTTATCAGTAACAACTTTTTTCAATAAAAATACGATTTTACTGCATTTCAGTAACAACCCATATTTCGGAGGGTCTTTTTACAAAACTATTTTGAGGAAATGAAAAATGGACATTTTATAAATGTCCATTTTTTCTGAGCGATGCCATTTCTTTTCTTAGACTTTTCAAGATATAGGAAATCCAATATACAAGATCCGGCGTTATTTATCTACAACAATTTCTTTGAGAACATTCTTAATTATTTTATCTTCAAACTTACGATCTTCTTCTTTTCCACATCCTCCTAATGCTGACTTATAATATTGGAAATAGTCTTCATATTCGTCTGTTCCTACTTGGTCTACCTGAGGTTGAGAACTATCAAACCATGGTTTCAATTGTCTATAATTCTTATTAGCTACATTCTTTACTGCCCTACGTAATAAAGTCTTATCAACATCTCCCTTCTCCCATGCATCATCATTTTTGATATACATTGTTTCACGCTTCAAATCCGTACAATGCATGGGTCTTGTATGCATTTCCATTCCTTTAATGCGTTCTACCATGACCGTAGAAATCCCATCTACAAAACCTATTTTGCCTGTTCTAATAAAATCATCCATAGTCACTTCAATTGAGTTGATAAATTCATTCATTGTAATTGCATCTTTACATGTTTCATTCAGGAAGAAATTAAGATTGAATTTGTTGTTGGTAGTATTGTTGATAGTATTGTTGGTTACATTGCTGGTGTTCTTAGCTAATTCAGTAATCTTTTCGTTTTGATCTAATATATGTTTGTTCTGTTCCATCAGTTTGTTATTCTGTTCGTGTTGTTGTTCAGCAAGTTGTTTCGCTTGCTCAATCATTAAGTCTTTGAACTCTTGGTTTTGTTTTAGAAGTTCAATCACTAATGTAGTATCTATATTAGTTGACGGAAGAATGTCGGACTCTTCATAATTACATTTATTCTTATGCTTACATAAGCCGGATTTGTATTTGTATGTTTTACCACATACACAGCTAAACTCGGTTTGGGATATATTGTTATCCAAAATTATCCGTAAATGTTTACGTGTCAAAGTATGTTTAGTATAATCCTTCTTATTACATGTATTATAGTCACATGACTTACAATAATATTTCATAGTATCTAAATTTGGGGACAAAATATTATCCATTTATTATACATTTGGATAATATTTTGTCCCTAAATAGTTTGTCTCTCATAATATACTTATTTTTTATCAGTAACAACTTTTTTCAATAAAAATACGATTTTACTGCATTTCAGTAACAACCCATATTTTGGAGGGTCTTTTTACAAAACTATTTTGAGGAAATGAAAAATGGACATTTTTAAAATGTCCATTTTTTCTGAGCGATGCCATTTCTTTTCTTAGAATTATCAAGATATAGGATTTCCAATATACAAGATCCGGCGTCATTTATCTACAACAATTTCTTTGAGAACATTCTTGATTATTTTATCTTCAAACTTACGATCTTCTTCTTTTCCACATCCTCCTAATGCTGACTTATAATATTGAAAATAGTCTTCATATTCGTCGGTTCCTATTTGATCTACCTGAGGTTGAGAACTATCAAACCATGGTTTCAATTGTCTATAATTCTTATTAGCTACATTCTTTACTGCTCTACGGAGTAAAGTCTTGTCAGTATCTCCCTTCTCCCATGCATTATCATTTTTGATATACATTGTTTCACGCTTCAAATCCGTACAATGCATGGGTCTTGTATGCATTTCCATTCCTTTAATGCGTTCTACCATGACCGTAGAAATCCCATCTACAAAACCTATTTTGCCTGTTCTAATAAAATCATCCATAGTCACTTCAATTGAGTTGATAAATTCATTCATTGTAATTGCATCTTTACATGTTTCATTCAGAAAGAAATTAAGATTGAATTTGTTATTGGTAGTATTGTTTGTAGTATTGTGGTTTGTTACATTTCCTGTATTCTTAGCTAATTCAGAAATCTTTTCATGTTGTTTTATCATCATTTCCTGAAAATCACGTCTCTCTTCAATAATCAAATTTTTGAAATCCTGATTTTGTTTCAGTAATTCAACAACAATAGATGGATCTTGTGGTATTGTGTAATTGTTTGAAACTTCTTTATTGTCAGATTGTAATATTATATTACATTTCTTACTGTGTTTCCATAATCCAGAATTAGTCTTAAAGTATTTACTGCAAGTATCGCATTGATAATCATAATGGGTAAAATTATTTCCATGCATTTCCATTTCATGTTTACGTGTCAAAATATGTCTATTGTAATCTTTTTTGTTACCTGTCATAAAGCGACATGGATCACAATTATATCTATGGGTTTTTATAGACATTAATATTTCCAAATACCCCTATATAATGGAAATAGAAATTACCCCTAAATCATTTGAGTCATAATATACTTATTTTTTATCAGTAACAAATGAATTCAATAAAAATACGATTTTACTGCATTTCAGTAACAACCCATATTTTGGAGGGTCTTTTTACAAAACTATTTCGGGGAAATGAAAAATGGACATTTTATAAATGTCCAATTTTTCTGAGCGATGCCATTTCTTTTCTTAGAATTGTCAAGAATTGTGTAAATATATGAAATTACATAATATATAATATAGTGTATCTAATGGTATTTCACTCAATAATTGTACTGTTTCATTTATAAAATCATCCAAATTTGTATTCTCACCAGGTTCGTACCATGAAATTCTACGTTTTGAACTACCAATATAATCTAATATTAGGTCAAAATGTTTATACAATGTATTATTTTCACCATAATAGTATTCTTTACATACAAACTTATCATGTTTATATCTAACCGCATAATAAGTATAAATTGTATCACAAATTAAATGTGGGTATTCATATTTATCACAAATTGTATATAGTAAATCATACAAACAATAATGTCCCAGCCAAGAAGCTGATATAATCTCTGGTTGAATAAATTTTGAAATATGATATTGTATATCAGATGGTAAAGTGTTAATTTGTTTCATAATTGTCATATTTGAATGATTGATAGTATGACATAATATATATGTGAAAAAACTATTCAATTTTGTAATATTATCTATTGATAAAGTATACAAATGATTATAGACACAGATAAGAAAAATGGAGTCACTATATACAAAGTCAAAAAAAATTATGATAATGCAAAAATGGAAAATAAAATGAATACATTTGTAGATAAATCAGATATAAAATATGTAATAGACCATGATGCGGATGTTTATACAGAAGAAGGAAAATTATTATTACGATTTAGAAAAAATGGATTAACGAAGAAGAATTCCGATGTATTTTATGATAATATAATCAAATTCGCACAAAATGTATCATCAAATCGTGGCAATGCAACTGGTAGCACAAGTCGCAACGTTTATGATAATCCCAAAGTTATGTCAAATATATTCGGTTACTTTGATCGTTGGTCACCATCTCAGAAGGTAATTTTTCGTAAAACAGGCATCAAACCGGAGGTGGATGTGAGAAAATGTAGATTTAATATGGATTATCCAGAAGAATATAAGAAAACAATCCCTTTAATAAAAGAAATAGATGCATTATATAAAGATCTGACCCCCGACCATTACAAAGCTCAACGTAAAAAAGCAAATCAAACACATTTCAAGATACCCGGAACCGCATTTACTACAATAACTACGAATGTGAATTATCAAACTACCATTCATAATGATAAAGGTGATGATGAAGAAGGATTTGGCAATTTGGCAGTTATTGAACATGGCGAATATACTGGTGGTGAAACGTGTTTTCCTCAATATGGAATTGGAGTGAATGTACGTGGTGGTGATATGTTATTTATGGATGTTCATCAACCTCATGGTAACTTACCTATAAAAAAAGGAACAGAAGATACAAAACGTTTATCAATTGTATGTTACCTTAGAAAGAACGTCTGGTTACGTACAAAAAACAAACCTAAGAGTCTTTACATTAAACATAACCAAACTATGAAGAGTCTACGTAAAACAAAACAATCTACTAATAATCGCAAAAAACACAACAAAACGGTGAAAAACCAGCGTACTCAATCATAAAAATATTATCGCATTTTGTCAATAATATTTTTAGAACATGTGACCTAATCGGTATTCTTAGCAGTTTTACGCTTTGAACTATTACGTTTCCTTTTCGTCTTGGATTGTGATGTATCCGAAACAGTGGCTGGTATTTTTTTCAATTTAAATTCAGTCATTCCCGTTTTTTTTGTAGAAATATCACCATAATCTGGATATTTTGCCTTTAATTTATTAGATGCTTCCAACATAGGTTTCAAACGATCTTCAAATGTTCCTAATCCACCAGATTTACCATAATATTTAGTAACAAACCCGATGCGATTGAACCGTAATACAATACCATCTTCTATGAAATATTTAAGGGTACGTTCCACATCTTCCTTTTGTCCATTTTCTTTAGTTATTGTAAGTTGAATACTCTTCAATTTGGGTCTATTGATAATACCATAAAAAGCTCCGACAATATAATTGAGATTGGTAGTCATTTCATTTCTGGCTTCACGAAAGAATGGATTGAAAACTGGATATACACCCCATAGAAAGGATTTTTGTTTTTTACATTCTTTGAATGCAGAATTGAAAAAATAGTTGAGTGTTTTTCCTTTGAATTTGGTTGAAATAGATAGATCAATCTTTTCAACATCATCATCAAAGAATACGATATGTTCACCGTCTTTCCATTGTTCCATAATGAATTGACGTTGTGGTACAAGCCCTTTGATGCCAATCACCAGTTTATTGTATAATTTAGGATCAAGAACTCTTAAATATTCGTCATATTCGTCTTTGTTTGCGACATATACATATATTTTCTTGGAATCTATTTTATTTTTCTTTAACATAGTGAGTGTTTTGTCATTACAAACATCTGCTCTTTTATAACTAGGGATACATACTACGTAATCGGTCATTCTATTCATATTCTATATACTTATACTATATAGAATATGAATATTTTTTTCAAGAAACCACAAAAAAAAAACGCACAGTGTGACATAAAATTAGAGAACAAATATTATCCAACTAAATACAATGAACCATTAAAAAAGGATATGGCAATTATTATGGTATATTTCAACTGCAATGAATCAGTCAGATTATCACAAAATATATTGTTAGTAAAACAATATTTAGATAATGCAAAAATTCCATATTACATAGGAGAACTTTCAATTGATGGATCACCGTATTTATTCAGCGAATCTGACAATATTTTTCAATACAAAACAGATGATTATATGTTTTTCAAAGAAAATTTGATAAATCTGGTAGAAGAACGCATTTCAGATGAATATACAAAAATATGTAACTTGGATGCCGACATATTTTTTGATAATCCCAATTGGTATTCACTTGTATCAGAAGAATTAGATAAATATGAAATATATCAACCATTTTATCAAGCAAATTGGTTAAATATTGAAAACAATACAATAATAATGCGTCAAAAAAATTGTGTGATAGATAATTCACAAGGTCATCCTGGATTTGTCTGGGCATTTACTCGTAAGTGGTTTAACGTAAATAAATTACCAGATTATTTTGTAATAGGTAGCGGAGATACTGGATTTCAAGAAATCATAGTGAATAATAATGTAGTTGCTAATATCAATACAGGTAATCATACTTATCTAATTGATATGATTGACGAATATAAGGAAAATATAATAGATATAAATGTTACAATAGGAAGTGCAGACAATAATATAAATGTATATCATTTATATCACGGTTCAATCAAAAATAGACAATATGTAGATAGACATATTGCAATCAAAAATACCATTAATCAGTTTAACCCAGTTAAATATAGTGAAATATTGGATTATGATGCCAATGGACTTCGTTGTTGGAAAGCGGAATATAAAATGACAATGAATAACTTTATAAAAAAGTATATGCAGAACCGTAAAGATGACAGTATTTGATGAATCATTCTAATCGGATGTAAATAATTTACACATGTTATCTGCTTCTAAATTAATTTCGGGTTTTGAAAACAAGTTCATAATCATCTCGTCAGTTCGGAAACGGATTGTATAATCTTGTTGAATATTATTACGACCAATGCGCCCCATTGCCTGTAATGTTTTTTGTTGTGTCATATTGGTAAGATCTTTCCCAATGAATCCATGACAGAATTGATAATTTGTACCATAGATATAATCGGATGATGCGATGATAATAAACAGACGTTGTTCATCTGCCAATTTCTTCATAATTTCCATATATTGAACATTCGGGTTTTCAATAAATACACCGATACCAAGTAATAATAATACCTTGTAATTATTATTAACATCCAATGACATAATTTCTTTGGCAGTTTCTTCGCCAATATTCGCAACAAATGCATTTTCACGAACTTCTTTATCGGGTGCCCATATATTTTGATGTGGACGTGTATTGGGAACATAGATAGAATCTAATGCGACCGAACGAATTTTCAAACGAAGTCTGTTGATTTCGTTCATCCAAACTTGGGATTCTTTACATAAACGACCACTTTCTCGTGTAGCACTTTTATTATCCTTACTATTTGTATCTGTTTTGGTTTCTTTTGCTTCAATATCGTTTTCTAATTTATCAATTTGACCGACAAGTTCATTGTTTTTTGCAATCTTGCCTAGAATATTTTGAAATACCGAAGAGGAAATATTAGATTGTTGTATATAGAAATTCCCAATTTTATCTACATCATCCGCGAGGAATATAGTTGGACCATCAGTAAGGGTATATGCATCAGATGTAGTTAATAATATACCACTACTTGCTGGTTTCGGTTTTGATTCAGATTGACTTGTTGGTGCATTAAATACACTATTCGTTCTTGCCAATGCTCCCCCGCCACGCGGTGAAGTATGTTCAACGCTGGTAGATTTTGTTAATTTGTTTGAATTATCATCATACTTCTTGACACGAATAGACGAAGTATATTTATAAATTGTATTCCAACTATCCGATTTAATATGTAATAACAAATCAATATAATATTCTTTGAGTTTATTCATAGTAATGTTACTAATATCATCTGCAAAATAGGAATCAATATTGTAGGCTTCCTCAACCATTTTGTTTTCATTGATATATTCAATAAACTGAATAATCTCACGAAGATCAAAATATCTCAATAGAGTTTTGTGTTGGTCACAATACTGTGCACATTTGATTAAATCTTCAAAGTTTGGATACATAAAATGCGGAAGAACACAATAACCGGATTTGTCCAATATTGGGATAGATTTTCTACAATCATAACTGGTAATCGTTGTGATTTCAGATGTTTCAAATTTCATTCTAAAATCCGCAAATACGGGTTGTAATTCATTTTCATTTGGTAAAGTAGCACAAGATAATATCACTGTGGGTATTTGATTTTCAACCCAGTTTTTATGAATGGTTTCATGTAATTCATGTTCAGCATAATCCATCGTGATAGTGGGCTCATCCCAATAAGTAATAATATCTTCTGTTTCATTGAATGCCATCATATAATGCATAGCTGTAATATAGGATTGAACATCACATATCATAATCTCAACATTAGTACCAACACTATTATCTACTTTCCAAATACCACCAGACCTTCTATTACGTGTATAATCCACTGCTGCGAAATAATGAAGACGGACATCGGCAGCACTTTCACATCCGAATGCGAAAGCCACTTTCTTTTCCATAGAAATCGCAGATTTAGCAAGAGCAAGACCAACATGACGAGCTACACAAACGAAAATGATACGTTTCGTTTCAGATAGACCAATAGGTGATAATGTTTTACCAGTTCCAGTTGGTGCAGTATAAAGAACCAATCTTGGAACAAATGGTTCGTCTTCTGATGATGGCTTACAGATAGTAAATAGTTGTTTTTGATGTTTAAATAGGGTTTTGTCGCTATATTTTAATAAATAGGTATTACGTTCAATAAATTCATATGCATTTGTAATGATTTCGCTAGTTTTTGTAAAGGAATTTGCATAAGATAGAATGGCATTGACATAAGTCATAAGATGAGAGTTAATATTTTTAATAGAATTTTTTTTTAATTGCATAATAGTGTAGAGATAGAAGGCATATTTTTGTTTTCTTTTATATATTTGTTTTACGAGATCAGTGGCGAGATCCATTAATAAGAATTCAAAGACGACATTTTTGTTTTCTCCAAGTGTAGAATCCAGATTTTGAATACGAAACTTATCAAGACTTTTCATTGACTTTAATTCACTACCATTGGCACTATCTAGTGTTATAGTTGCGAGTGGAGTTCCCTTACCATATTTAGAAATACACTTTTGGAGTGTATCTTCAAAGTATTTTTTGAAAAGCAAAATTTCAGTACCAGGAGATTGATCAATCTTTAAGAATGAATATAGTGATTGATGATTATTTGTGCGAATATTTACATCGTGATATCCATATATGATGAGTTTTAAAATATCCTTCTCATCTGATGATACGGGAACTTCAATGGTTTCCCATTCAGAACGAGTTAATTTGCGTTGAGTTAGATCCATTTTAAGTTGTTATTATAACGTAGGTTAAAATGTTATATTTCAAAAGCATTTAATCAATTTTTTGAAAACAACATAAAATACTTACAGTAATATGAACAATATGAGTAAATATATTACATTATGTCGTGATTTGGAAACGAAACTAATATCTGAATGCACAGAACTACATGACAATCATGAATATTGTGCAATGTTAGGCAAAATGTACAATGATTGTATTGTTTATCGGGATAAGAAAATAAAATGTGTTGTTGAAAATAAAACAAATTTTGCGTAAAAGATATAGAATTGTTGAATAGTAGTATATTAGCTAATGTTCAACAAATTATTTAAAACGGTCTATAAGAAATTATCATTTGAAGATTTAAAAATTGCACTATCAAATTCTAATGATTATATCATTTTAAATACACTTCCTACAAACCGTCAAACGTGCTTGATACAGAATACATTATCTTATCAAACGGAAGAGACCGTAATCAACGAGTACCTCAACAATTATGATTTTGAAAGTAAGAAGTTTATTATCTATGGTGAGAACACAAATGATGATACCGTGGATGAAAAATATAATCAAATACAGGGTCTAGGTTTTGTCCATGTTTATTTATATCGTGGTGGAATGTTTGAATGGTTAATGTTACAAGACATATATGGTACAGATGAATTTCCCACTACATGTAAGCTACTGGATATTTTACAATATAAACCAAAACGGGTCTTTTCAAATTAAACTTGGTTCAATACCGGTGTTTCTTCGGTAACGTCTGTAAGTTCTACTACACGATGTTCGTCTTCATCCTTTATTTGATCTGGATCAACATAGTTAAATTGAACACGGTCTTTTAAGTACGCAGAATAAAAAATATTCTCTTTTGTATTTGCAAGAGCATTTGTATCCACTAATTTACCAGCAAGGAATAAAATGTTAGTAATAAAGACACTGGTTGTCTTACTATCTAAAAAGTTGTTATATATGGAGTAACCACTAAATATGGTATTGGCTATAAAACAAACCATAGCAATATAACTTGCAATTTGATAATCATAATCTAAATTAAGGACATCATGTCTCTTCTTCTCGGGTAGAAGAAGTAGTGATTCACCCACAGCTTCATTGTCCGATGGGAATTCCTTGTTTACTTCTAAATAATCAATCATTTTGTTCTCACGTTTAATTTCAATAATATAAAGACATACAAATGCGAGTAATGTTGCAATGTTAACACCAGCATTGGCGCTATATAAAGTGGTACTTTGAAACATATTATCTGTTAATCCACACATTTCTTCACCGCATTTTTGTGGAACAAACATAACAAGCATTGTACCCATCAAAACACGGTATAATTCAAGAACAAAAGAAACTGAAACATTGACCTTTTGCATAAAATCCTGGTCATTTAACTTCTCATTCAAAGAAGAACAGCATTTAGAAGTTTCTACCACTTCTTGTGTTTCTAACACGGGCGTTGATTGCTCGGATTGTTTTACAGGTTCGGTTTCCATAACTGTATATACAGTATGCATATTTTTTTTAGTAAAATTATATTTCAAAAAATTGAATTCAATAGATCCAGTGTAAGTTAAAACATTTAATAATATAATATTATAGTTAATTATAGTATTATACAATGGGACAACCAATCATCATTTCAATTGAAGGTAATATCGGCGCTGGCAAATCAACGATCTTGGAAGAGTTGAAAACTAGATTTGGTGATTCAGACGATATAAAGTTTGTAAAAGAACCAGTTGATATTTGGGAAACAATTCAAGATGAAGAAGGTAAAACTATTTTAGAAAAATTCTATCAAGATTCAAAAAAATATGCGTTCCAATTCCAAGTAATGGCTTTAACTACACGCCTTTCCTTATTACGAAGTACTATACGCGAAAACCCAGATTGTAAAGTAATTATTTGCGAGAGATCAGTAGATGCAGACAAACAAATATTTGCAAAGATGTTACATAATGATGGTATTATATCCTATATTGATTACAAAATATATTGTCTATTAGCAACAGAACACGCAAGAGACTTTGATATGGATGGTTATGTTTATATTAATGCTGATGCAGAAGTATGTCATCAACGTATTCTCAAACGGTCAAGAAATGGTGAAAGTCAGATTGAATTGGGATATCTACAAAAATGTAAGCAATATCACGATGACTGGTTGTCTGAATATAAGAATTGGGACTGTAATCAAGATAAGGTAAAGACCCATGTATTGAATTTAAATACGAATCAAGATGTATCATATGATATCAAGGATGAAAATGATTTGGGTAATAAATGGATAGAAGCCATTACACAATTTATAGATGATATTTCCAATAAGAAAAACTGATAGCATTATGATGACAATATTAATTGAATTTGACTACTATTTTAACACTTTCCTTTTTTATGCATTTACATGCAGATACAGATAGTTCCTCGCGACGCTTTCGTGTCTTTGAATTGGTTGCATGAGTAAGATCTTCTGTATCAATCGGACTACGGCGTTTTGTAGTACTATTACGCTTGTTCATGTCGTTCTCAATATCATCATAATTAGTTTGTATATATTCTATGATTTTGTTCTCTATCGCCCACTTGAAGAAATTTAATTGTCCAATTGTTGTCTCCATATGTTGTTCATTATCATATGGAATGGACACGCGATCCCAACGACAAAAGGGGTCAAATCGCTTTTTAGAGTAGGCTTTTAATTTTAGTTTATAATCATTATATACCTTGAAACGGGTCAATGTTTGATGGTTTTCATCACCTTGTGTCTGCTCATATACTGTATAATACTTTTTCGCATAATTGGTTACAAACCAATCAACAATTCGTAAGGAAGTTTTAGAAACACCGTTAATTATGTTAATCATTTTTATGAGATTATCATGATTGTCATAAAAATCCATAAGACTTGATAATAATAAGTTATTTTGTGTATTTAATGTGTTTGAACGTGACATTTATTATGTAGTAGATGAAATTGTTTATGCACTTTTTTCATATAATAATTTATTACCATTTAGAAAATTGAAAACTTTTTGGAAGTATATGTTATTTTATCTTACCGCAACAATAATAGCATGTCTTACAAAAATAACCGCATTGAACGATTGCCACACGAACTCCGATATTATATTGCGGAATATGTTCCGAGTAAAAGGGAACAAACCTATCCATATATAGTACTATTCAAAGACATTATGTTGGATTGGTATAATAAATATCGTGTGTGGGATAATTCAGATGTGGTTTATCGTAGTTATGATGAAATTTATAAAAAAGGGATCTCTCAAGAAGAATCACCATTCTTCAAATTAGCATTTAATCGTTATCAGCAAGAAAGTAAATATTACTCTATGACCATGTTATATCAGGTTGGACAATTCCAAAAAATTGCACAACGGTATCAGCGAAGACGTGTTGTTGTCAAATGATATGAGTTATTGGTAAATTATATCATTTTGGTTTAAGAATTATCTATTTTTAGTAGATCTTTTTTTTGTGGTTTTGTTTTTCTTGTTGGACTTTTTTGTTTTGCGAGCTTGCTTTTTTGATCTCTTTGTTTTGCGGGTTTGCTTTTTTGTACGTCTTTTTTTTCCACCACCCAGTGTTTCTGTTTCTGTTACTGGTTCTGTTCCGGTTGTTGCTGCATTTGCTGCTGGTTCTGTATTTGCTGCTGGTCCTGTTTCTGTATTTGCTGCTGGTTCTGTATTTGCTGCTGGTCCTGTTTCTGGTTCTATTTCCATTTCGGTTGTTGCTGCTGTTTCTGCTGGTCCTGCTCTTTTTTTGTCTATTTCTGCCTTTCGTCTTATCTTCGCCTGTTTTGTCTGCAAAGCTAGTTTTCTCTGCAAAGCTAGTTTTTCCTGCAAAGCTAGTTTTTCCTGCAAAGCTAGTTCTGCTTTCTTCAATTTATCATCTTGGAATTTTATTGCGTTCATCAGTTCATCTAGTTCATTTGTATGTTCTTCAGTTATTTTGGTTTTTTCTGTTATACTAGTTGTTTTATATTTCTGTTGTTCTAATATGCTTTTCAATTCTGCTATTTCGCGTAAACGTATCTTTTTCGCTTCGTCTCTTTTGACTATAAGATCATTCATTTTGTTGCTCAAATCTCTTAAATCCATTAACTGGTTTGTACCACGTATACTATCAACAAGATCAGTTGTAGCTTTTTCTATATCAGTTAATGTTTGTATAACATAATTAAAATAGGTAGGACCAATGTCATTTTGTATTGGCAGCCATATTTTACCATATATAAATTTACTACAAATGTTAGCATTGTTATAGAGTTTACTTAAATCATTAAACCATTTAATAATATATTCAATAGTTAATTTTTCAAATATTTGCATAAACTTGTTTACATCCTTTGAAAATAATATGGCTAATGGCAAAAGTAACATGGAGTCTCCGCCATATTGTTCACTACCGCCCTTCTGTATTAATGAATTACTATTTAAACGTTCCAGGATTTTATCAGCAGGTATAGCAGCAAGTTGATCAGCAAGGTTTAAATTGTTAAATAACATATTAATTTCATCAGTATCACACTTAACATCCTCATTTTCTTCTTCAATATATTCCTTTAACATATCTGGTGTCTTACACCCAAGTATAAAATCATTAAATGATTGTGGTGCTTTTGGTTTTCTTGATGAACGTCTAAGATCAGTAATAATATCCATTTCTGGTTGTTTATATAATATACCAATATTTTGTTCTAAATAAATTATTTCATATTTGTGAATTTACTAATGAATTTGTAAAATTGAACTACGATATAATCATAGATGTATACAAAAATAAATAAAAAATGGTAGATTGTCTAGAAAATATGAATTGTCCAATAGAGAATCAACATAACGCAGTGTTATGTGAATTTTGGGTGGATAATATAGAATACAAATGCAACCCAGAGACAACATGTATTCGTGACGATGGTGCATACGCATGTTGTGCAGAAGACATAATCTCATGTACAATGTCAAATGAAGTAGAATCTCCTACATTTCATCCAACAACAATAGGAATATATCCAAATTCGTGTTTACAGACATGTGACAGTAAATATGAAATAGAAGAATGTCAATGGTATGAATCCATAAATAATGATAATGCATGTTATGATGATCAGAATATCCTAACATGTTGCACGCATATTCGCAGTGATTGTTGTCCATTTCGTAAAGAAGGATTTAATAATATAATCACGGTACTTGTAGTGGTGTGTATATTGGTATGTATTCTCGTATATTATGCAGTGTATATAACGAATAAATACAATAAAGTTATTCAAAAAAAGAATAAGGTAGCGCCAAATTTCGTACAGGTATAAAAATTTAACAAAATGCAATATTTCTACGTGTGATTTTGTAACTATTAGATGGTAAGATATAATTATACACGTCGCTATCATCTTCACTACAACTTGATTCGCTACATTCGTATACTAGTTCTGCACCATCGTTGTAGTTAGAAAAGGGATATTTATTTTCAACTTCAATTTCTTCATCAATACCATAATATAGTATGTGTTCAAAACACTCAATTATAACTTTCCAAAAAGACATTATTATTATATTCTTATACACAATTTTATTTATGCTATTTAGAGCAATAAAATAAAAGTGTTTTACATAATGAATTCAGTTTTTTTACTAAGTGGTAAAACATTATGTATACGACGGCTAAAAGAAAGAGATCTCCAACAATGTTATTATGAGCTAATGAGTTTATTATCTGATACTGATAGATCTATATTGAGAATCCGACATACATTAGACAGTTTAGAAAATGAACACATATATTTTGTAATTGAAGATATGAACACACAAATGATAGTTGGTACATGCTCGATCATTATTACAAACGTAAATAGTAAGATAAGTCAAACTGGATACATAGAAAATATTATGATACGTAAAGATTATGAAAATATAGGATTAGGTGATAAGATATTCCAACATGTAAAGTATTATTGTATGAATACGAAACATTGTATACACATTGAAATCAATTGCGAGATAAATAACATATACACAAAATAAAATAAATGTATATTCTAAATAAATGACACGTCTAATAGAGATTATATTGAATGCATTGGAGAAATTATTGGTTTCAACCATGGGAATAGACGAATACATAGAAGATAAGGTAGTAACGTGTGATAATGAAGACGAATATCCATAGTGGGTTATATGAAAACTACGTAAAACTATATAGATATTTTTACATAACGCCCTATACACATGTTCAAACGGTTGGTATCATTGGCGATAAATGTGAATCGTATAACTCCGATACATCAGTCACCTATGTCTAATGAAACTCCATCAGATGTTAAACCGAAAAAGAAGAGGCGAATGCGTAAATATAGAGACAGAAAATACATATCATATGATAACCGAAATACACGAATAATGTCTGACTTGAAAACAAACATTCATATAACCAATATTGTAGAAAAATATAATTGTTCTCCTGAATATGTTGCTTATCTTATGTTTTTGCATAGATATGCTATTCATGAAATAACGGATGTAACGGGTGTAACTAAACATGGGTTATTAGACGCATATTTGCGATATTGAATGTTTATTGATGTAAAATATGTGCGTCTAATTCGGGTATGGTATTTTCATCATAATTCGTAAAACAATTTACATGTGTAACAATTAACGAATGCTTCTCTTTCGGATTGATGTTATTTACATAATCACGAACACGTAATGTATATGACATATGGACGTGAAACCGATTTATATTACAAATAATAATATTCAAAAATAGACCACTATAACCAGTAATATAATATTCAATGTCTATTTTTTTATTTTCAAAAATCATATTCGCCATTACTTGTAATAACCGAAATTTGATATCTAAATATTGATTTTTCTTCTCAAACCGAGTCATTTTCATACATTTAGTAGCTAATTGGTCTAACTCTTGTTCGGAAAAAGGTATATTATAATTTTTATGTTTGAACTTGATGTATTTCAATAAATAATGACATACACAATCTGATAAACGACGAATGGGTGATGTAAAATGGCAATATTCTGGCATTCCAACTAAATCGTGTGATTCTATGTTAGCCATATAATCAGCACGAATGCCATTCGTTATTATTTCCTGTAACAATTCTTCGCCTGATATTTCATTATACACAGTTTGTAACCATTCACTCGCATTACAAGTTCTGAAAATACCAGTGTTTAAATTTATTTTTAAATATTCACCTACAAAAGAGTTTGCGAAAATTGCAAATTCCGCAATCATTTGCTTCATCAATCGTTCTTGCATTGTATCTTCGTATAAATAGACGTGGTTATCTTCATATATCGGGTATGCAGTGGAAACTTCGTTCAACTTGATTCCTTTTGTTATTGATGAACGTCTCACTTTCAATGTTTCACTTATTTTTAATCCTATATTAAAAGCATTCATTTCGTCACAAACGACCGATGCACTATTATAACTAAATGCGTTCTCCTTTTTTACAAAAATGGTGGTAAATAATAATTTGATTTCGTTAATAGGTTCATATGTGGTTGAATTGATTTCTGATAATACTGTAATCGCATTTTTGGTATTACCTTCTTGTGTTCCTTGTAAGCTGGATAATTCTAATACTTGGTTGGGCATCATATGAATTGGGGCACGATTTGATGGATATTTTGTAGTTGTTCTCTTCACAATATCCTTCCATAAATTAGAATTTAGATCTATGTATTCAGTTGGGTCTGCAATATGGATTGCGAAATATAGTTTATTGTCGTCAGTATATATAGAAAACGCATCGTCCGCATCTTTGCAACCGATTGGGTCTATACTATACGTTTCATATGATGTCATATCTACTCGTTCTGTTTTTGTAATAGAATAGGGATGATTGCTGGATATATTACTCGTAAGTGTTTCATCAGTCGCACATTCCCTTTTATTTCCATATTTTGGTTCAACTATGTTGGTATACTTATCTTCATAAAAATGATTATTCATTGTTTACTATCAATATAATTGGTTATAGTTTAATTTAATTATATACTTTTTTCGGTATAACACAAATCTTGTTTTGAGAAAAGACATAAAGTATTTTCTACGCATAATATAATATTGAATAAGTAATGAGGTTTACAGATAAAATGTGTCGTGATGTTGCTAACAAAATTATAAATGATATATTTTTAGTAAAATATATACCGACTATCAAGTTGAATAATACTTGGTATGAAAACTTGAATAAATTTTTTGTAACAGAATGGGACCGTCTTCAAGAAAGTGAAGATACACAAAGTCAATTTACAGAAGATGAAGAACATATGATTATAGTTGAGGCAATGCAAATTTTATTGGATAAATTAGACGTGGATGAAGACGAATTTGAAGACCACGAACAACATGTAGATTGGATGAGATTCGATGACATCATAGGACACTACGTTTGTTACGTACAATAATTTATAGTTTTGAGAAAATATATAAACACTGTTCTATATATAATATTGTAAAATAAAACAATGGATAAAGACCTTCGTATCAGTGAACTTGAAGAAAGGGTAGCTCAATTAGAAGCAGAATTGCTGGCTACTAAGGAGCATTTAAAACGGTATACTTCACCTGCCAATAGTAAAGAATATTATGAGAAGAATAAAGAGGTTCATAAACAAAGAGTTAAAGACTATCAAAAAAGAACTAATTACAAAAGTAATTACCAACCTACCCCAGAACAGAAAAAAGAATACGCCAGGCGAGCATATCTTAAAAAGAAGGAAAAATTAGCTCAAGAGAAGAAGGAGAATATTTAGGGATTATATAATTTTATTTATATATAAAACTATATAAAACAATATACGTATATAATATATAGAAATGACAAAATGTTCTGCAATTGATAGAAATTTAAAAGGTTGCCGATGCAATGCTATAAATGATACCAGTTTTTGTAAAAAACACGATTATATGGTTGATTATACAGAAGAAATGTTGTCAAATTTACAGATTTGTTCGGGTTGTAAAAAATCATATTATATACCCGATGGTAAGACCTGCTCGTCATGTCGTAATAGAGGAAAACAAAACAAGCAAACCGCACGCGAAAACGTTGTATTATGTGCTAACGATAAATGCGTATTCAAACGTTCAGACGAAAACAAATATTGTCAGAAACATCAACTTTGTATATTTGTGGATGATACCGTAGATATGGGTAAGAAAATATGTAAAAATTATGTTCGGGGTTGTCGTTCTCAACTTGATTTGGATTATCAATATGTTCGTTGTCAATCCTGCTTAGAAAGAGAACGGGAACGGGAACGTAATCGTAGATCAAATACGAAAAGTACTACAAATACGGATACACATCAAACTTGTTCTACATGTTGTCAAGAGTTAGAAAATAGTTTATTTGTTGGCGTTAATGGTGGGAATACCAAAACTTGTAAAAATTGTAGAGATAGTAACCACATTCAAGACCAAAAACGCGATAAAGAACATCGTAATGAATTAGACCGTATTGCGTCAAAGAAACCAGAACGTAAAGAAGTAAAACAACAATGGAACGAAAATAATTATGAAAAGGTTGTTATGAAGAGTATGAATTACCGACAACGACAAATTGAAACAGACGTAGAAGGGTATTTGAATAAAAACGCGGAAAATGCGAAACAGTGGAGGGAAAATAACCCAGAAAAAAATAAAGAAAATAATAAATCGCGATTAGAAAATATAAAAATACATTATTCTAATTATATTCGGTGCGCGGGAGACAAAAACTTGGATTTTGAAATATCCCAAGAAGAATTCAATACACTTGTAAAGGAACCATGCCATTATTGCAATATTATTCAAGAACGCGGTTTCAATGGCATTGACAGATTGGATTCAAATGCAGGGTATGTAATGGATAATTGTGTGAGTTGTTGTAAGACGTGTAATTTTATGAAATGTTCGTTGTCTGCTGACGTATTTCTAAAACGCATAGAACACATTTTAACATATAATAACAAAATTAATGGAAGGTATTTTCATGAAGAATATAGTAGTTATAGTGCGGCTTCTTATAATGAATACAAACGACGTGCAAACAATAAATCATTATTATTTGAGTTAACAAATGATGAATATGTAGAATTAATAGCGGGCAATTGTTATTTATGTGGAAGAGATGGTTCTGAATATTTGACAAATGGCATTGACCGTATTGATAATAAATTGGGGTATATAATGAGTAATGTGAATTCATGTTGCGGGTCTTGTAACTATATTAAAAAGGATATTGAATTGTTTGAATTGTTTGAAAAAATGTTAATGATATATAATAAACATTCCACAAATATACAAAAAGAAAAGAACCAAACAAAAACACAAAAATATAGAGATAAACTCATTGAAACAATTGGTATTGATGAGTATCGTAAGAGGGAAAGAGAACAAAAACAAAAACAAAGAAATCAACAAAATATTGTAAAAAATACAAACAAAAAAACTCCTGAGGAAAAGCGTGAACAGGCACGCCTTAGAAAACAGAAACAGAGAGAAGAATTGAGAGCAAGATATGGTGATGAAGAATATAAGAAAAATAAAGCGAAAGAATTAGCTGATTACAGAAAATCAAAGAAAGAAACAGACAATTAGATAGATTATTGTATAATAAAAACATTATATTTTTATTATAATTTTTATGGAGATTCAAAAACAACAGGGTAATTGATTCACTATTTTACATTTTTTATTTATTTTTTGTGTTTTATAATTTTTATTTTGTTTTTATGGGAAAACCCTTTTATTAAAATACTTTGTAGGTCACGGTATTTATGTCCGTTACCTAATTACTATACGCTACTCCAGCCATGCCCGACATAACTCTGAGAACATTGTAGTTAACAGCATATACACGGACCTTGGCGGTCTTGGCACCGGAGACGGTACCAGCAGAAAGGACGAGTTGCATAACGGCATTGTCAATTCTGGAGAAGTTACATGAACCAGATGGTTGGTGTTCCTCAGGGCGAAGAGCGAATGAGTAAACATTGATACCAGCATCAGGAGCACGTGTGTGGTGTTGGAATGGTTGGACAGTGTCAAAGTATGAACCTTCACGTTCGGAGAAACGATCTTGACCATTTAGTTGCAATTTAGCAGTGACAACTGGGTTCTCGCCCCAACAATGCATATCTAATGCAGTCTCAGCAAGAACAAATGTACCAGCGTCGGTAAGAGAAGCACCAGTAGCAGTACCACTGGCTCTGTCGTCAGACATAGCACCACCGAGTTCAAATACACCACCATTGATCATGTTGGTAGCACCGGAAGTGCTAGCCTCGGAACCGAAAGCAATGACGGCATTAGGAAGGGCATCAATGGCATCGGTATAGTTGAAAGGTTGGGCACCGAGAGTCTTGAAAAGAGTGTGCTCGGAGTTGAGGGAAGCACAGTAGTCAACGTTCTCATCAGGTTGGACAACCCAGATAAGCTCTTTACAAGGGTGGTTGAAGTTGAGCTTGATCTTGTTGGAAGAGGAACCGACAGACTCGTCACCAGTGAATTGAACTTGTTCAATGAGGTACTCGTGAGGGTTTTGTGCCATCTTGCGTCTCTCGTCGGTATCAAGGAAGATATAATCAACGTAAAGAGAAGCAGCAACAAGAGATTGTTGGTAAGCTTGGGCAACAGAGACAGTTGCACCTGTGCCTTCAGTGTAAACAGGTGTCATGGTGCTGACAGCCCATAAGCATTCACCGATAGGACGGAAATCAATGTTGATCTTGACCTCGTGGTATTGAAGAGCAATAAGGGGAAGGGCAAGTCCAGGGTTACGGCAAAACCAGAATTGAAGAGGAACATAAAGAGTTGTCTCAGGAAGTGCGTTACGTGGAGCACATACTTGGTTAGGAGCAGTGGATGAAGCACATGGACCAGAGACACCGGCAAATGAAGGATCAGTGATGTATGTAAGTTGAGTGGTGTTACCAATCATCTTGAAGTAACCAGCTTGTTGTTCCTTGGAAAGGGTAAGTTGGTTCCAGATGTGCATCCAGTCACCGTATTGACGGTCAATGCGTTGACCACCAACCTCAACCTCAACTTGGGCAATAAGTTGCTCACCGATGAAATCTAACCAACGGGCATAGACATCAGAAGTACCCATAGATTGGTTGATCTCAGGAAGTGTGACTTGAAGGTAGGTACGGTATGCAAGATCACCGTTACGGCTGATAGTACAGGTAACACGGCGACCGAAATCGGCTTGACCAGAGAATGTCTGCTCAATGGACTCCATAGCGAAGTTGGTGTGGCGTCTGTATGACACCTTCCAGAAAGTAATCTCGGGGGTTCCGGTAAGGAACACGTCTTGTGCGCCGTAGGCGACTAATTGCATTAAACCACCAGCCATTGTATGGAATTATATATTCTGTAAAGAAAATAATTTCAGAAAAAAACGCAAATAACGAATTAAAATAAGGAAACTACTAAATAGTATTTGCTAAAATTTTAATGATAACTGATGATAATTCTATATTGAAGTTATTTATGAATAAATTATAGTGTTTTACAATTATAATTGTGTAATTTAGAATTGTAGTTAATAAGTTTATATTATTCCTAAATATTTTTGGTATGATGATAACAATTGCATAATAATTATGTTATTACGTATAATACAATATAATAAAATTGTGTAATATACACCAGGTTATGATAACAATAAATCAATGGAACTATTTGAAAGTAAAAAATCTTCTAAATAATTTTCTTGTAGTATTTCTTGTCTGTTCTCGTTTTTTTTAGAAAAGATATAGGCATCATTTGATTTTTTGATAGTCCAACCTTTTTCCAAAGCATTTGTTATGAATACCATCTTTTGGAATAATGGTTTGTCTATTTTTAATTGATTTTGTGTTTCATTAATAGGTAATGCTTTATTCATAGATATACTACTTGTTATACTAGTTTTTCCATACATTTACGAGTCTTGTAAAAATCAGTTATTACAAATTCTAGAATTAGCCTAAAATCAACATAAAAACACCCATACTATTATTATATTAATACGTATATGTCAGGTTCTCATAAATCAAAAACAAATGGGAATAAAACATCTATACATACGATTGACGAAAAGCATACTGATATGTTAAATCGTTTTGATGAAATAGAAAATACATTAATTCCCAAATTAAGTGCTGAAAAAGAACAACTAAAATCCTATATTAAAACATTAAAAAGTAGTCAGATCGCAGAATATTTAGATGCACGTGATCGTATAGATCAGATACGAAAGGATACATGTAAATATAAGAAAGATCGCAAAGAGTATATGTTGAATAACGCTGGGTATATATTTGATTATTTTGAACAAAAACAACAAATATCCAACATGCAGGATACGACAAAGATGGTAAGTGCAGTGAATTCGTTTTTCAAAATCAAAGATACATTATCAGAAACCGATAACAATGCAAATAATAACTATAATAAGTTGAAGAGAAATTGTCAGAAATATTGGCGAAATGTATCAAATGATCTGACAAACATGCAAGATTATGTTATATCATCAGATACATGTGAAGTATGTGAAACAGGTGAGATGATACCACAAGATGAGGAAGGAATCCTGATTTGTAATAATTTGAATTGTGGTCGTTTTATAACGTACATAGTAGATAGTTCCAAACCAAATAATAAGGAACCACCTAACGAAGTTTCTTATACAGCGTATATCCGATTGAATCATTTTAAAGAGATATTGTCGCAGTTCCAAGCAAAGGAAACGACACAAATACCCGTTGAAGTATTAGATGCAATACGTGCACGTATAAAAAAAGAGCGCATTAACGATATATCAATGATCAATTATGATAAAATGCGAGATATTTTACGCAAATTGGGACTCAATAAATATTTTGAACATATTCAATATATAAATTCATTGTTTGGTATAAAACCTCCTGTTATGAATGAAGAGTTACATGAGACACTATGTGTATTATTTATTGAAATTCAAAAACCATGGGCGGTACACTGTCCGGCGAATAGAACGAATTTCTTTAATTACACATACACATTATACCAATTATGTGTATTATTAGACCAAACACAGTATTTGCCTTATATTCCTATGATGAAAGACCGAGAGAAACAATTGGAACAAGATATGATATGGAAAAAGGTATGCCAGGATTTAGACTGGGAATTTTTCCCATCAGTATAAACTTTTGAATATTTTGCAAAAACCCATATAAACCTTGTGGTCTAATTAGTTTAGAGAAATGGCAATTCGTGAATACTCTTATCCGACTGAACTAACACTTAATTATTCTAATGATTTTGAGTACCGAAAATCATTACGACAGTTATTTCAAATGAATTCCATTAATTATCCAAAATTAGTAAATCCTGATATTGACGATGTAAGTCGTGATGAAATTGAATATGATGAGCATTCGGCTGAATTAGCAATGGAATCTGTTATTGAACAAACCAGGAACAATCCTTTATTTTATGCATTATATGAACAAGCAGCAACCTTTATGTTTTCAACCAATATTGATATTGGATTAGCGGTATTGTTTAGTTATGATTATTTAATACTTTTTCATAATTGTTTAAAAGATTATTTCCAATTGTTACCTGATAATAAACATGTTTTTAATAAAAATAATTTAAATTATCAACTTTTACATAATAAATTATTTAAGAAGAGATAGTAGATTTTTTTGTATACACAAATATATATCTGTATACAAAACTATGGCATCAACACGCAATAAAAATGCTTCTGGTGATTATTTAATGGAACAACAATCTAATAAAGCTGGTTGTAAATATTCTACTTATGAGAACTCGTCTTATGGTAAGGCAAACACAACTCATTTTGCAGGTGATGGTCTAATTATGGGTAGAATCGCTCCAACCAATTTATCACACAATGCTTGTGACATTGAATCACAATTATTTGGTATTGGTTCTACCAATTTGGTTACACCAAAGAAAGAAGTTCAACCAGATATGAAACAGATTGAATCATTGAATGTCATTGATAAGTTGCCTGTTATTTTACCTCAACCTCTTGCACTGGATAAAAATCAACGTCCTTATTATCTTAATTAGAATGGTAATTACGTGCAGTACGTCTTGTGAAATTATTGGATCTATTTTTGAAAGTAGTATTTTTGATTGATTTTTTAATCGGACGGGTGTCAAGTTCCTCTTGTGAAATATATAATTTAATAGGTGGTTCTGGTTCCTCTGTATTTTCAACATCATTCGTCTTATTCATAAATATTTTGGATAGACTTTCTTTGAAAGATGAATGTATATCAGCATGAGGCATAGTTTCATCTACTTTTTCACATTCTTCTAATTCAAAGGTTATATATTCTGCAAATGGATAAGTGGTTCCATCAGCATTGATCCGGATTGGCATTCTTATATTTGCCATTACATATTGTTCCGTCATTTTGTTAAATAAATAATCAAATATCTATTTAACTCTCTTTTTATGCAAAATTATTTTTATTGTATTGATGAACTTTCAAATTGCAATGAAATGGAAGGAGAACCAAGTATGTAATGTAACATACAATTATTATACCTGGTTTGGAGCATCATTATGGTTGTGTTGTGGTCCGATCGTCCGTTATTACGTGATAAATATGAGGACTTATCTGAATATCCTTTTCTCTCAATTGCAGACTTCTGTCTAAAATGTGGAACTGTAATCTAACACCTATGACAAGCAGCAGGCTTTTCTATCAAAGTAGGAGCCTGACTTAAATCTTCAAGGGTGTAATACTAGATTACAAGACCACCAATAGCTGATTATATTCTAATGTCGGTTTCTTTACCGTCATCCGTTGTACGCAACCGGTTGCTATCTTACTGTGACACGATTTCATTATCTGGTTTATCTTATATGCACGTGTTACGCTCTTTTATTGGATTGCCGTCACCATCATAAAATAAACGTATAGTTTTTTCTCCTACAATAATTTTTCCCATATAATTAGGGTCAATATTGCATTTTTTATCTTCTTCATTCATTTTTTCCTCTTCTGGTGTAACCATTCGGTTTAATTGTGATAAGGATTTTAAAAATGCATCTTTTGTTCGGTTTATAACCGAGTCCTTTGCAATAATTAGTGTATTCTCTTTTATTTTTTGGTTGAGACCAATTTTCTTCTTCACTATTGTAGTTACTTCACTTATTTGTTCTTCTGTTAGTATCTTTCCAGCACCAGCAGCATTGACGATTGGTTCACCCAATATATCTATCATACCTTGTCTTATAGTTGCATCTTCTACATCTTGTGCGTTTGTTACATATTCTTGAATCGCTTTTATCTTACCTTCTGAGTTATCTAAATCTCTTATTATTTTTTTAATATCATTATAATTTGAAAGTTCTTGTTCATCAATTATCTTCTCAATTTGTGCGTGTTTTACTTCACCTTTTAATTTATATAAATTATCAATTATATCTTGTTTTGATTTGATATTTTTTTCATATTCTTGTTTTGCTTCTTTTTCTTCTTTTACTAATTGGTCAAGTCTTTCTTTTGCTTTTACTTGACTCCTTGTTATCATTGTTGTCTGATTTTGTTCGTTTGTCGTATCTGGTATAGCACTTGCTTTTACTTCTTTACGATCATTTATTGCTTGTTGTTGTTCTTTTTTAACATCATTTATTGATTGGGTTGCTTGTTGTAACTGTTGCTCTAATTGCAATATTTTCTCTTTTGCCTCTGGTGTATTCTCTGATCTTGCGATTGCAAGATCCTTTTCTACTTCTATTAATTTATTAGTAAGATTTTTTATATCGCCAATATTTTTATTACTTTGTTCGTAACTCTTCTTAGCTATATCTTGCAATTCGTTCATTTCCAATTGCATTTTCTTATATTCATCTGTTTCCTCCCAAGTCAAAACAGGAACAGATGACCCATCTATAACACGTTTTATATTTTCAATATTTTCACCTGTAATATTGAGCTTATCCTTGTTATCTAATAAATATTTCATTAGTTGGGCGAGCGCATCATCACCTACATTATTCTTCAAAGTTTGTTTTAATATATCAATCAATTGTTCAATATCTTTTTGTTTGGTTATATCGTCTTGAACTGGTTCAGGGTTTGTCAATATCTGATCTACAACTGCGATTAACATTTGTATTATATCGTTATTATCCGTTTTATTTACATCATCAACAACTCTATCTTTTGTAATATCACCAACAACCTTTTGGAGGACATTTATAATATTTGTAATATCTATTTTATTGGCGTTTTCTTCTGCCTTTCTTTTTGCTTCATTTAATATTTCTTCTTTCTTTATTGTCTCTTCTTCTGCCTTTCTTTTTGCGTCTGCATTTTCTGCTGTATCAATTATTGTACTAACCACGTGTGCTATGTCAATAATATCTTGATTTAATAATGCTGTTTTTTGTTTTTCTTCTGCAAGTTTTGCATCCTCTTCTGCCTTTAATCTTTTTGCATTTTCTTCTATATTCATCATTTCATTAACTACCGGTACTATATTGGCAACATCTTCTTTCAATATCTCTGCTGCCTTTCTTTTTGCTTCTGCTGCCTTTGCGTTTTCTTCTATATCAATTATTGTATTAACCACCGGTACTATATTGGCAACATCTTCTTTCAATATCTCTGCTGCCTTTCTTTTTGCTTCTGCTTCTGCTTCTGCCATTCTTTTTGCTTCTAATTCTGCTTCATCAAACTTCTTTTGTTCAACATCAATATTACTAAATATTTGTTTTATAACGTTTGCTATATTGACAATATCTTCGGTTTCATTGGTTGGAGGCAGTGGGGGCGTGACAGGTTCAGGTACTGGATCAGGTGCTGGTGGCAATGGAATATTTATACTTTCACCACGTCTCTTCTTTAAATCATCCATTATATTACCTCGTTCATCTAGTTGTGAATTAAAACTATTTAATGTATCAGCTAATGATTTACTCAATAGTTTATTATCTAAACTGAATGTTGGTTCCATATGAATTGTATATTAATTGATTATAACATAGGCAAACAAATTACTTTATCAAAACTAATTTGTTACGGTTTTTTATATTTTTACTTATTTTCTATATTTGTGTGATGCTTTGGATTTTTTTCCAGTTTTCTTACTACGTGTTTTGTTAGATTTCATTTTATGAGATTTGTTGTGATTACGTCTGACTTTGTGCTTTCTTGTATGCTTACCACCAAATTTTGAACTGCCGTTGTTATTTGTACTAGAATCTGGTGCTTCTTTTTTTAGTCTATCAACCTTGGCTTCTTCTTGTTTCGCGGTTATGATTTTATTAAGTTCCGTCCTAGTCATTCCTAGGCTCTTAGTTATTCCTGGGCCCTTAGTTATTCCTGGGCTATATAGAGGATTAAATAGATGAGGTCTTGATTTATTGTCGTTCTTACTTTTACTTAAATCTTTTACTTGTGGTTTATTTACTTCATTTTCGCCCTCCTTATTTTTAACCATAATTTCATCAACCGGAGTTTTATTTTCCATATTTACACCTGTTGGTGGGTTTTCTTGACCAAAAACTGGTGCTACTGATGGTTTATTATCAGTAAGAGTAGATGCAGGAGTAGAACCAGTAGCAGCATTAGCTATATTAGTGGCATCGTCCAAATCATACTCTCCAGTATCAATAAGTGTATCATTACCCTTAGTTAATTTCGTAAGCTTTCTATCATTATTAAGTGTAAAACAATAAGTAGTATCTGCCATAATATTTATATAGTATCCCTACAAAATAATCAAAACGCACTAAATCTTTTTGGTTCTATTATTACGACTGGATTTTATGCGTAAAGTATATTTTCGGGGTTTTGATTTATGAATAACACGCTTAGAAATACGATGAATGGATTTGTCTTGTTTTTTGTGACTACGTATATGTTTTGTTGTAGAGTGTTTCTTCGTTTTCTTATTCGTCAAACGTTTTTTTCTGGTTTTACTACCACCTCGTTTTCTTTGATTCTGACTAGATACAGTTGGATGCATATAACTTGGGAGTTCTTTTTTTTTTCTAGGGGGAGGTGAAGTTTGAATGATATTTTTATCTGGTTCAGTAATACTATTTTCATCATAATCCAAATATTTAAGTGATTTACCTTCTCCGTTCTTATACCATTCAATGCTACTCTTGTCATTACTAGGTTTTCCTGATGGCGAAATTAAAAAGGTAAACTCTCCCGTTTCAACAAAATTAGATAGATTATCAAAAATTATTTTGCCATCTATTACTTTATCCGCAAAGTTAGTTTCAATCCATCCGGGTTTATGTAATAATCTTGAAAAATATTTGTCCATTAATTTACTTATTTTCTCAATACTATATCTATTGGCATTGTCTTTATTATTTGTGTCTTGTGAGATCCATTCGGATTTCTTTTGTGTGAACCACTCATTCACAATATCTTCATTATCACCTATTTCTATTTTTAAAGTCAAGTAGTTTTGTAATATCTCATCTAATTCTGGTTTAAAATTTTTACGAGCATTAACAATAGTAGACCATCTGCCGGTTATTTGATTATAAAAATTAGCTAAATCATCCGATATTGTACGCATTTGATCACTAATTTTGGTTAAAACAACCTCGGCAGTAGCCTGTGTATCATTAACATCAACCCAAGTTGAATTGACTTCTTCCTCCGCCTTCTTGGCAGCAGCAGCAGCTTCTTCCTCAGCCTTCTTGGCAGCAGCAGCAGCAGCTTCTTCCTCAGCCTTCTTGGCAGCAGTAGCAGCAACCATCTTTTCATCAGAAATAGTAAATATATTCTGTATAATTCCAATCAAACTAGTAATATCATTTTTTGTCCGTTTTATCGTCTCTGCCTTCTTGGCAGCAGCAGCGGCCGCTTCTTCCTCAGCCTTCTTGGCAGCAGCAGCAGCTTCTTCCTCAGCCTTCTTGGCAGC